>ERZ773239.83-NODE-83-length-110403-cov-5.071936_pt1 | contig 110403 bp, 102 predicted proteins | sample MGYA00580521_ERZ773239 | MGnify/ENA primary metagenome ERZ773239 (study PRJEB29015, sample SAMEA2737801) | human gut metagenome | biome: human gut; feature: human-associated habitat; material: faeces | place: China | collected 2012 ... | reverse complement strand
GGAGAACGTGTTTCCGATAATTTTGCCGAATATATTGTTCTCGCCGCTGAGAAAAACCGTATTGACAAGGTAAAGGTTCATCTTCTTCCTCAGATCAACGAGGACGAAGTTTCTGACAGCGACCGTTCCACGGAAGGTGAAGCGTCCGAGGCATAACCTGCTTTTCACGGCTTTACCATGCGTTTTATATCGCTGTCATCGGAATTTATATTACATCCCCTACACTGTATGGGTATAGAAACACAAAGCGTATCACAGAGTATAACAATCTGCGATACGCTTTTCATGCATTTATACACGATTTTCCTACATGACGGCGTTTTGAAGAAGCTTCTGAATAAATTCCGGATACAAGTCGTCTTCAAAACTCACTGCGTACAATCCTGAAATTCACAGTTTTCAAGCTGACTTCCGACCGCCTTGTCCACGGCTCCTCCACTGATATCCGAAATACAGCGGACAAAACGACAGTTATTGATCATACCTTTCTTGCCAAGCATCGTGACCGCCGCGCCACTCTTACCCCGACAGTTCACAAACAGGCATCCCTCCACAACTCCACTCTGACAATGTACACCGCCATTCTGACAGTAATTGAAAATACATTGCGTGATCTGTGGAAAATATGCATTAAATACCGCTCTTGTGCCCCGCATATTACAAAAAACCGACCGGTACGCCTCCATCCGGCTTCCGGTTGCAAAAATGCCTCCCTTTCTGCCCATACCGTCCAATCTGCTTTCCTTGACCGTACAGCCTCTTGCATGCTCCAGTATGATCATGTCATTTGCCTCCATATCATCCGCACGCACGAACGACTTCTCAATCTCCAGATAACCTCTGCACCGGATCGGATATCTTAAATACACGACCGCATCATGGATCCGCAGAGTTCCCTGTGGCTGCACCTGCAATTCGCAGTCCACAATCGTATGGATCCCGATCTCACACTCTCCCGAAATCTCCAGACCTCTCGGCGCAATGATATATTGTATCGTCTCCGTTCTCTCCGGAAAACACTCCTGATATCGCAGACCTGACACGCCATCTCCGATCCAACCAATGCAAAAGACGGCTGCTCCATATTCGGAAGCATAACATTTCTTAAAAAAGCAGTCTCTTATCTCCATCGACTGTCTGATATACACAGCACCGCCACGAACTGCCTCGCAATGCCAGAAACGGCACTGCCGGATCGTTACTTTTCCGTCTCTCGCCATTACTGCACCACCGTTTTCTCTGGAATAACAGTGATGGAAAACCGTCCCGGTAAGCTCCAGTGTCTTTCCCCAGAAACGCACCGCAGCTCCCCTTGTCGTATGATATATCTCGCTGTCCCGAATGACAGCCTCCCCATCCTGCGCCCGTAGAAACATTCCGTAATTCCGGCAGTCAATATCGCACTGCTCCATGATCACTTTTCCGGCACGACGAATATTGACACATGCCCGGTGAGAATCACTTTTACGGATCAATTTACTGTTCTCAGCGATCAAGGTACCTCCTTCAATAGAAATATTGCCATAAATGCGCACCACGGCATGATCCAGCCGCAGCACCATGCCATCCCTTAAAACAATATCCTCCCGGATCTCACAGCGATCTACAAGCCGCAGCTTTCCGGCTTTATCAAGATCTTCCTGGGTGCACAGCGAGGTCTCGTATAATGTCATCCGGTAATATTTTAATTCCATCAGAGACAGCTCCATCTTCGCTTCTGTCATCTGCTGATAGATCCGACGGCACTGTTCATCCTTCTCCTGTCCAGCCGCCTGTATAAAATGAGCTAACAGCCTCGATGCCTTCTCCGGGATCTCAAGCATGTGCATTACAAGCCTTGTATTTTCCTGTTCCTTTTCAGACGGATCATCCTCCGAAGATATATTGTACAGATCTAACATCAACAGATAACGTTTCTCATCAGAATCCATATGATCACAAAGATATCCCAGCACCTCGCTTGGATTTGCAGATTTCTTCAATGCCAGCGCCATCTGTTCTGCCCGAAGCTCCAGCCCCCGGTGTACCAGCCGGTCCAGCTCGTAGTTTTGTTCCGGCGGCACCTGCGGATTCATGGCAGCGTGAATCATAACTGCCGCCGCATAATACATCTTAAATTCCTCCGATTCAAAGTACAAAGGATGCTTCGGCGTCAGCCAGGATTTCTTTTTATAATAAAGCTTTTTCTGATTCCCTATGATCATACGAATCACCAGCCTTTCCCAAAATGCTTATACGGACTCTTGTCTGCCAGACTGCAAACAGAAGCTTCCTGATCTTTTCCCGTAAAATCCCCACTCTCAAAGTGTGTTAAAAAACGGATGCTCCTGCGGCGTGCAATCTCTGCAGCTGCATTCCTCAATGCGCTGCCCCAGCTTCTGATACTTAAAGTACACAGCCGCCGCCAGATATTTGGCATGACAGCTCTCAAAACTGCATCGGCGCAGTAAAACATCGTGTATGGTATCCGCGTAAACAGCTCCTCCATACTCTGCCTGTGCATGCTTAAAGGTACAGTCCACGATCTCTGCACTGGCAGCATCCTCAATCGATAACATCCCTCCCTGTCCATAGCAGAAATGCGTATCTGCAAGCTTCATTGCATCGCCCTCAAAGGAAATTGCTCTGGCTCCTGCTGTGTGACAAATCCAACATTCGCGGATCAGAAGATACCCCGTTGTCTGATGCAGCATGCCGCAGTGCTCCTGACAGTTCACTGTGGTGTCTGTGAGGGTGACAACCGAGGACTCCTCGATTGTCAGCCAGTATGCTGCAGAGCAGCCCATCACCTCAATATGCCCGTGATCTGCTACAAAGCGTCCACCATGCACGATCACTCTGCCGTTCATATGAATATCCGCTCCATGGATCAACAGACGTCCACCCTTATCTACTTCAATATCTCCCTGTATCACAACCGGATAGTCCAGAATCACCGTCTCCCCGTCACGAATCCGCATCGCCTCCAGCTGCTCCTCCAGATGAAACATCGGAAAGAACCAGGTCAGAAAATCATACCTGATCCGGAAGCCCTGCTCCACAAATCTGCGGTATACTTCTACTGCAGCCTCAACTCTGCCCATTTGCCGGCAGCGGTCAAATGCCGCAAAAAATTCACGCTCCGCTGTTGAAAACTGAAACACCTGCAGATAGTCCTCCAGCACTGCCTGACAATATTCCTTCGCCCAGGATGCGAAAGAAAGGATGCTGTACAGATCAAGCACAAAGCAATACTGTTCTTCTTTCCCCTGCAGCATTCCGAATACATGGTCAACCCATTCATCAAAGTGGTTGTTCAGGTCAAAGAATATCTGCTGTTCCTGCTCTTTCGCCAGATCGATCGACCTCATAAGCTCCTCAAAGAAATCCTGCGTTTCCATAATAGACTTCATATGTCCCATAGACATTACGCCAAGTCCAAAGCAATAGGTATATTTAAACTCCGGATCTTTTTTCCAATACGGATGATGTCTGTCCATGACGCCTCCTTTCATCCGCTCTGTACCGGCTCGCCACGTCCTGCTTCCCCGTCCGAACGATATTTTCCTTCAACATCACAGCTGCCTGCTTTAACTGACTCATAAACTCACTGTTCTCTGCACGGCTGCTCTTCAGATAATTGCGGTTCAGAAACGGAATGATCCTTCCCTCGGCCGCTGCCATACGCAGATCGATATTGTAAGGAACCGCACCAATTTTCTCCTTGGGAATCCGGTATTCCTTCCGGATCTGTTCCAGATCAAAGGGATTTTCCTTTTCATACTGCCCGACCAGAAAGATTGATTTGCTCGTCAGTCCCTCAAAGTGTTCAAAGAAATCGTCCCATGCTGCCTGCTCCTGATCAATATTGACCACAACAATATCAGCTTCCTCCAGGATCTGTACCGAGCTTGCATTGCCCTTTGATTCCGTATCAATGAATACCATATCGGAAATATTCTCCAGACAGCGGAACAGATCCTTATGTGCCAGCTCAAACTCATAGTCAAAAACTTCTCTATTTACAATATAACTTTGCGGAAGATAATAGATGCTTGAATATAACAGAGGAATAGATGCTCTTCGAATCAACTGCTCTCCGGGTGCTCCCGTATAAAGCCTTTTGAGTATATACTCAATCCCATACTTGTTATAATACTGTCCGGTCTCATGCAGCATATCGATCTTGTCCTGTGATAGCAGCATACCATTCAGATTATTCACATTATAATGATTCTCCAGAAGAACACTTCTTCCCATCCCTGCAATTGCGGAAACAGCCGCCATACATACCATGTTGGTCGACACTCCGCCGTTCTTTCGTACATTGCTCCAAAATGCAATTTTCATAAATTTCCTCCTCACCCGTTTTGGTATCACAATCATATGATAATTTTACGGCTTCGTAAAGAGGTTTTTATTTTTTCTACTTTTTTAATAAATCAGTCTGTCATATTTTGTCGTAAACGCCAGAAAATGCCGCGTGATACAAGGCATTTTCTGATTTTGCCTACTCTGACACTGCATCCTGAAAATCGCTTCCGGTTATACTACTAATTATTTCGGCTAAATATTCTGTTTTTTTGAATGTTTCCCTGACTAATTTTCCAAATTTCACATACCGTTTCCGTCCATGCACGCAGAAGCGGTACATCCAGTTGATTTCCGCAATCACAATATCATCATCTGACCGCCCCAATACAAGATCTCTTGAAAACCGCAAAATTATAAACAAAAAAAACTCTCCCAATATCCGAAACTGATTCTCTGCATCACTGCTTTCCGGATATTCCAGCCTGCAGCTATAGACCCGGTAGCAGAGATAATTGGCGGCGAAGTGCCGTAGAAGCTCTCTGTTCCTCTCCTCAAAATCCATCATTTCCTGCAGAATCTTTGACGTCTCACGCTCGCCCTCAAAATAATCGAAGCTTCCATCCAGATAGTTTAGCTCCGGCGATGACGCCATGATTTCCAGACATCCATTCACAATGTCGTACATTTTGCAGTAGCGGTTCCACATTTTGCGGATCTGTTCCCTCATATCCGGTATCTGCTCGTCTGCACCGGCTTCTTTCAGAAGCCTTATCAGCGATCCATACTCCCCGGAAAACTTCGGAATCTCCTGCCGGGACACATCACCGGTAACATGTCCATTCGTTCTGTAAAAGCTGACCGGCTGCTGAAGCAGATACTTGGCAACAACTGGGCACGATGCCGCCATGGACATCCACAGATCCCCATTTACCCTTCCTGCCAGTCTCGGAAACTTGCGGCAGGTAACACACAGCATCTGTTCCTCTGTATTTCTCTGAATGCGGCACAAACCGTCCGGATCAAGCATCGCACAGCTTCCATCCGAACGGTTTGCAAAATAACAGTCCTGTCCCTTCTTACGGACATGCTGCAAAATATCATCCCGCAGTTTGTGATCCGGCAATGCCTGAAATCTCTCCATTGCCTCCTTATCAATACGAATCCTCCAACCTGCACAGCAGGTCGAAGGACAATCTCCTGCCATGCAGGAAAAGTCTTTGTAAAGTCCTAAGTAATAATATCCCATCTCTTTAAAATGTCAGATCTGACTTTGCATGAAGCAGCTTTGCTCCATTAATGATAACGGCAACACCGGCAGCAATTCCGCCTACGATCAGGAGAATCCCTGTCACCAGACTAAATGCTCCCACGGATTTCATTGTTTTGTAAACCTTCTCTGCCATAAGGTCCCTCCTCCATTTCATTTATGAACGGTTTCGCGCTGTTTGAGAAACCGCCACGAATCATTTATTGACAACCGTACTCTTTATAATATGCATCAATCGCCGCTTTAATCGTATCATCTATCACGATCTTACCCTGACATTCCCTATTATAAAGGTATTCTACCACATCCTCCATCGTTACGATCGCATTTGCGCCAAAGCCATACTTCTCCTGAATCTCATCAAGGGCACTGGCATTGCCGGAAAGACCTCTCTCCATACGGTTTAAGGATACCATCAGTCCAAGGATCTCCACATCCCCCTGAGCCTGAATGATCGGGAATGTCTCCTCAATGGACTTGCCGGATGTCGTAACATCCTCAATGATGACAACTTTATCTCCATCCTTGATCTTGCTTCCCAGAAGAATGCCGGTATCTCCATGATCCTTGACTTCCTTACGGTTAGAACAATAGCGAATCTCCTTGCCATACAGCTCGTCAAATGCCATTGTCGTAGCTACGCTGAGTGGGATTCCCTTATATGCCGGTCCGAAAAGTACATCAAAATCATCCCCATAATGCTCATGGATCGCCTTCGCATAATACTGTCCCAGCTTACGAAGCTGTGCGCCTGTCACATAAGCTCCCGCATTCATAAAAAATGGAGATTTACGACCACTCTTCAGTGTAAAGTCACCAAACTTCAACACATTACTCTCCACCATAAACTCGATAAATTCCTGCTTATACTGTTCCATTGTAAATACCTCCTTATTCATTTAAAAGACACTATATCCCCTGCGAAAATCTTGACAGGAATTGTCTTGTTCTCTCTTCCTGTGGATTCTCGATCACCTGCTTTGCGTCGCCCTGCTCCACGATCACTCCACTGTCCATAAAGATAACCTGATCCGCCACATCTCTTGCAAACGCCATCTCATGTGTGACAATGACCATGGTCATATTTTGATCGGCAAGACTGCGGATGACCTTTAAAACTTCCCCGGTAAGCTCCGGATCCAGTGCTGAGGTCGGCTCATCAAAGCAAAGAATATCCGGCTTCAATGCAAGCGCTCTCGCGATTGCTACACGCTGCTGCTGTCCGCCGGAAAGCTGATGCGGATAATGCTGCATCCGGTCCGATAATCCCATTTTGTCTAAAAGCTCTTTAGCTTCTGTCTCAATTTCTTCGTAGATTTTCTTTTTGTTTTCCTTGAAGCCCGGCTTGCCCTTTTCGAGAAGCTGTCTTGCCAGCATAACATTCTGCAGTGCTGTGTACTGCGGAAACAAATGAAACGCCTGAAAAACCATACCAAAGTGAAGCCGTTTCATGCGGATATCCTTCTCCTTGACAGAGGTTGCATCCTCTGCATCAAAAAGCGTCTCTCCCTGAACAACTATCTTTCCCTTATCCGGTTTCTCCAGAAAGTTCAGACAACGAAGCAGTGTTGTCTTGCCAGAACCGGAGGAACCAATGATCGCCAGAGCCTGTCCCTGCTCCAACGAAAAGGAAATGTCCTTTAATACCGGTGTTCGGTCAAAGGATTTCTCGATATTTTGTACTTCTAATATTGCCATGACATTGTCCTCCTATTTGAAATATTCCAGCTTTCTCTCCAGCCATCCAAGGAACAGAGTAAGAATACCGCTAAATACCAGATAATAAACCGCCGTAAAGAACAACGGCCAGATCTGTCCGGAAATTCCGTTGGAGCCCTTCAGAAATGCCTGACCTGCCCAGATAATCTCCTGCAGCGCAATAATACGCGCCAGAGAAGTATCCTTAACCAGTGTAATGATCTCATTGGAGATCGGAGGAACAATCCGCTTGATCATCTGTAACAATGTTACCTTGAAAAAGATCTGTCTTTTGGTCATACCGAGTACAAGACCAGCCTCCTGCTGCCCCTTTGGCACACTCTGGATACCACCACGGTAGATCTCCGAAAAATAGCACGCATAATTAATAATAAAGGAAACAGCTGCCGCCATGAATCTTCCGTCCTCACCGCCGCTCCAGATCGTTTGTCCAAGAACAAGTCCCGGAAAATAATAGATGATCAGAAGCTGGATCATCAGAGGCGTTCCACGAATGATCCACACAAACAGTCTTGTGAGATACTTCAGTGGACGAAAACCGGATAAAGATCCGAATGCGATGACCAGTCCAAGTGGAAAGGCTCCTAAAAGCGTTACAAAAAATAGCCTTAATGTTTGTAAAAAGCCCACATTTAATGCATGAAATACGATGGGCATCTGTTCCATGATCGTTGACATTATTATACCTGCCTTTTATTATTTCTCTCTTTGCATGGCAAAAGCTGCCGCAGATGTAACATCACGGCAGCCCTGCATGATTATATTACTGTTCAATAAGTGCAGCCTGAACACCATACTTCTCGGCTGTCTTCTTCATACTGCCATCCTTGTAGCTCTCAGCAAAGAAGTCATTTAACTTGTCTGCCATGTCAGATCCCTTACGGAAACCTACACCATACTCCTCGCTATTAAAGCTTGCTGTATAAGTAAGCTTCTCATAACCGGTTCCCTCACCAACCATTGCTGCTGCCATCAGGGAATCGATCACTGCCGCATCAGAGGTACCTGCGGAAACCTCCATCAGCGCATCAGCCTGTGCCTTTACGGATGTATAATTGTAACCAAGCTTGGAAAGCTCCTTCTCTCCTGCAGAGCCTGCCTCAACCGCAAAGTTCAGATCCTTCATACTCTCTACGGTACTGTACTTATCCTTGTCTGCTGCCTTGACAATTGCCACCTGTGCGTTATTGCAGTATGCATTGGTGCATGCCATAGAGCTTGTCACCTCATCGGTAAGTGTCATACCATTCCATACACAGTCGATGGACTTTGCATCAAGCTCCAGAACCTTGTTATCCCAGTCAATCTCTACGAACTCAGCCTTAACGCCGAGGCTCTTTGCAAATGCATTCGCCATATCCGCATCAAAACCGATCCACTCATCAGAACCCTTCTGATAATCCATCGGCTCAAAATCCGTGATACCAACGATCAGGGTTCCCTTATCCTGAATGTAAGCAAGATCAGAGCCATTGTCGTTCTTGGAAGCTGCCTTCTTATCAGATGAAGCGCCGCCGCTTGTTGCCGTGTCCTTATTTGCACTTCCACATGCCGTCATACTGCAGCACATTGCCAGTGAAAGTACCATTGCCAGTATTTTCTTCTTCATTATGTAACTCCTTCCTCGTATTACTGTCTGTTGCTTTCCTCTCCGGTCACCAAAATGCCGGACCGGAATCTGTTGCTTGCAAATAAGCTTGCTCGCACAGATTTCATCATATCATAGCCCACTGCAAGTGTAAAGATAATGTTAAATATTCCTGTATTTATTAAGCGTGAACACAGCCGATCAGCTCATGAATATCTTCCACATGATTCTCCTTCATAAACTGCTCAATGCCCTCGATCACATCGATCGTTGCCGCCGGATTGTTAAAGTTCGCCGTTCCGACCGCCACCATCGTAGCACCTGCCATAATAAATTCCAGTGCATCCTCCGCTGTGCGGATACCTCCCATGCCAAGCACAGGAAGCTTCACTGCCTGTGCCACCTGATATACCATGCGGACCGCCACCGGCTTGACTGCCGGACCGGACATACCGCCGGTCTGATTGGCCAATGCAAAGCAGCGTCTGTTGATGTCGATCTTCATACCGGTCAGTGTATTGATCAGTGAAAGAGCATCGGCGCCACCTGCTTCTGCCGCTCTCGCCATCTCTGTGATGTCCGTCACATTCGGACTCAGCTTCATGATCACCGGCTGTTTTGCGCGCTTTTTAATGTCCGCCGTGATCTTCTCAACCAGCTTTGGATTCTGACCAAAAGCAATACCACCCTCCTTGACATTCGGACAGGAAATATTGATCTCAAGCAGATCCACATCCTGGTCTGCCAGGCGCTCTGCCACCTCAAGATACTCCTCTGTGGTATGACCGCACACATTTACAATGATTCCTGTATCAAACTGCTTCAGATAAGGAATGTCTCTCTCAATAAAAACATCAATGCCCGGATTCTGAAGTCCGATAGCATTTAACATACCACCGTAGGTTTCACATACACGCGGCGTCGGATTGCCCGGCCATGGCACATTGGCAACACCCTTTGTGGTAACTGCTCCCAGACGGTTCAGATCCACATATTCTCCATACTCTGCACCGGAGCCAAAGGTTCCTGATGCTGTTGTCACCGGATTCTTCATCAATACTCCGGCAAAATCAACTGATAAATTCATATTCATCCTCCATGTCCTATAAGCTGTCTGCTCTGTACTGTCTGTCCGATCAAATCCGGCAAACACCGATTACAGACACACGATCACAATGTAACATCCTTCGCATAAAAGACAGGACCATCTTTGCACACACGCTTGTTATGTACATGACTGTGTCCGTCTACATCTGTAGACTGGCAGACACATCCCAGACATGCACCTATGCCGCACGCCATTCTCTCCTCCATGGATATCTGTGCCTCTGTCTTCTTCTCTGCCGCATATGCCTTCACTCCGCGAAGCATCGGCATTGGTCCGCAGGCATAGATTGTGTCTGCTTCCAGCTCATTTGCACGGATCGCATCAATGACATTACCCTTCGTTCCAACACTGCCATCCTCTGTAGATACATAGACAGACGCATACCGAGTAAATTCTTCCTTCAGGAAAAGATCGCTGTCCCGGTATCCAAGCACCACAGACACCTCCACGCCCTCTGCGTGAAGTACCTCAGCCAGTGCAAGCATCGGCGGGATTCCGATTCCTCCACCGATCAAAACTGCTTTTCCTTCCTTTCTCGTAAATCCATTGCCAAGAGGTCCGATCACCGGGATCTGATCTCCTTCACCCATAGCAGAAAACTCCTTTGTTCCTTTTCCTGCCACACGGTAAACAACGCGAAGCTTTCTTCCCTCCGCATCAATCTCACAGATACTGATCGGTCTTGGAAGCAGTCTGCTTCCCTCCGCACAGTACATGGAAATAAACTGACCCGGCACAGCCTGTGCCGCAATATTATAATCCACGGGGAACTGAAGCCACATGCTGTAGATTCCCTCGGAAATCTTACTTTGACTTACGATCACCGCCATACATTTCTTTTTCTCTGCCATTCTTGTCTCCATTTCTGCCATAACACTGCAGCTTCTCGCTACAGATGTATCCTGAGCCTCGAACTTATCTGCGTCCTGCGTTAATATCCTCGATCATGTCGATCACTGCCTGTCTGGATGCCTCTGCGTAATGATCTGCGCCGAACTTCGCATATTTATCCTGCTTATAGGCGCAGATGATTCCACGGGACGAATTTACGATCGCACCAAGTCCATCCTTGTTGAAGTAAGGGGCAAGATCGGATGCCTTACCGCCCTGTGCTCCATAGCCCGGCACAAGAATGTATGCCTTTGGCATGATCTTACGAAGGATCTTCCCCATCTCCGGATAAGTAGCACCAACCACACAGCCGACATAGCTGTAGGTATCACCCATACACTGGCTGCCCCACTCGTTAACCTTCTCACCAACATACTCATAAAGCGGACGTCCGTCGATCAGACGATCCTGAAACTCTCCGCTGGATGGATTAGAGGTCTTAACCAGCACAAAGATTCCCTTTTTTTCTTCCTTACATACATCAATAAACGGATTCACTCCGTCACTTCCCAGATATGGATTCACTGTAACAAAATCCTCATCAAAGCCGTAATATTGTTTGCTTCCGACTGTCACCTTACCCAGATGTCCAACTGCATATGCCGTAGAAGTAGACCCGATATCACCACGCTTGATATCACCGATCACGACAAGACCTTTCTCCTTACAGTAATCCACGGTCTTCTTGAAGGCGATCATGCCCGGAATACCAAACTGCTCATACATTGCAACCTGAGGCTTTACGGCAGGAATCAGATCATATACCGCATCAACGATTCCCTTATTGTACTGCCAGATTGCCTCTGCTGCTCCTTCCAAAGTCTCTCCATACTCCTCAAATGCTTTCTTCGTCAGATGCTCCGGCACATAGCCAAGCATCGGATCAAGACCTACTACAACCGGTGCATCCTTTTTCTGAATCTGCTCTACTAACTTATTGATCATTTTAATTACCTGTTCCTTTCCTGATTCATGATCTTCCTTCTTCGTATACGATCTTTCCATCCACAATCGTTGTTACCACGCGTCCCGTCACCTTACGTCCGTCAAACGGCGTATTCTTTCCCTTGGAAGCAAACGAAGCACTGTCAATCTCATATTGATGCTCTACATCCGCGATCACAAGATCCGCAATTTTGCCGGGTGCGAGATTACCCTTGTCAATATCTAACACTCTTGCCGGATTCACACTCATCTTCTCAACGAGCTGCGACAAGGACAGATATCCTCCCTGCACCAGCTCTGTAAATCCCAGTGCAAATGATGTCTCAAGTCCCACAATTCCAAACGGAGCCTTCAACATACTCTGTGCTTTCTCCTCAGCGCCATGTGGTGCATGATCGGTTGAGATCACATCCATCACACCGGACGCAAGAGCATCTTTTAACGCCTGCACATCCTTCGGACTGCGAAGCGGCGGGTTCATTTTGAATCTGCCATCATCCTCTGTGATCTCCTGATCGGACATCGTGAAATGATGCGGGCAAACCTCTGCGGTCACCCGGAGCCCCTGATCCTTTGCCATACCAACTAACACCGCACTGTCCGATGTCGAACAGTGGCACAGATGAAGCTTTGCACCTGTCTCCTTGCTGATCAGAATATCTCTCGCTACGATCACGTCCTCAACAGCATTTGTGATGCCCGGAAGTCCAAGCTCCTCCGCCTTCTCGCCGGCATTCATAACACCTCCGTCCACAAGCGGCTTGTCCTCACAGTGGGAAAACATCGGAATCTCATACTGTGCTGCCTGCTCCATCGCATGACGGAACAAAAGACTGTCCATCACAGACTTTCCATCCTCGCTGAGTGCCACAATACCGGCATTTAACATGCCCTCGATATCTGCCAGCTCCCTGCCCTCCTGACCAACGGTAACAGCACCGATCGGAAGAACATGCACCGGCGCATCCTTCGCTCTCTCCAGAAGATCCTTCACCCTCTCCGGACTGTCGATCACCGGCTTCGTGTTCGGCATCGGACAGATCGTTGTTACGCCACCGCGCGCTGCTGCAGCACAGCCTGTCTGAATCGTCTCCTTATATTCAAAGCCCGGCTCGCGCAGATGCACATGAAGGTCAATAAAGCCCGGCATAACTACCTTACCAAAGGCATCGATCAGTCTGTCACCTTCTCCTAACACCTCCGGATCAATATCCTGTGCCACATCGGCAACCTTATCACCATCGATCAGAACATCATAAAATGCATCCACACCATTGGCCGGATCAACCAGTTTTCCATTTTTGATCAGTATCTTCATCCAATCACCGTCCTCTCTCATATCACGAAAAAGAGGGATGTCAGCCTTACGGCATTGACACCCCTTATCTTTTAATATAATTCTGCCTTGTCGATATCCTCTAACATTCTCTTATTGGAGATGTAATCTCCAAACTCGTCCGCGGATACCCATCGGCAGTCGTGCAGATCCTCAGAAAGCTGCACATCCTCTTCTTCCATGTCGGTGTAACAAAGGTAGGTTAGACCGAGACTGCACACGGAGCCAACCATAAATGTCCATGTATATAAGATCCGGTCAATCTCTGCGGTAAGCCCTGTCTGCTCCTGGATCATGCGGACAACAGCCACATCCGGCGACTCGCCAAATTCGGCTTCCCCATCCAGAAATTCCCACTGATACGGATCCATGATATTATCATCGTACCACTTTTCCACAATCAGATATCTGTCATCCTTTTTGACAATCCCCTTCACCAGAATCCTATATGCATTCATGCAGCCACCTCACTCCCTCATACTCACCAAAACGCGCTTTTCAATACTGCAATCGAAATCTGCCTGATTATTTCGCAGTGATATACTTCTTTGCTGTCAGAAGCTCTGCGGTAAGAACTGCTCCGCCTGCTGCTCCTCTGACGGTATTGTGGGATAAACCAACAAACTTGTAATCAAATACTGTATCCTCACGGAGACGTCCCATAGATACACCAAATCCGTTCTCATAGTCAACATCCATGGAAACCTGTGGGCGGTTGTCATCCTCCAGATACTGGATAAAATGCTCCGGTGCGCTTGGAAGCTTAAGCTCCTGTGGCACTCCCGAATACTCTCTCCATACACGGATGATCTCTTCCTTAGAAGGCTTCTTGCCCTCCTCGAAGGTAACGAATACAGCTGCTGTATGACCATTGAGTACAGGAACGCGGATACACTGTGTTGTGATAACAGGACCGTCTGCCTTCACGATCTCACCGTTCTCGATGTGACCCCAGATACGAAGTGGCTCCTGCTCACTCTTCTCTTCCTCACCACCGATAAATGGAATGATATTGCCCTCCATTTCCGGCCAGTCCTTAAACGTCTTACCTGCTCCGGAAATCGCCTGATAGGTTGTAGCAACAACTGTCTTTGGCTCATAGCCGGCTTTCTTTAATGCATGAAGAGCCGGTGTATAACTCTGGATAGAGCAGTTTGGCTTTACTGCGATGAAACCTCTTGTTGTACCAAGACGCTTCTTCTGTGACTCTATAACCTCTAAGTGCTCCGGATTCAGCTCCGGCACTACCATCGGTACGTCAGGAGTCCATCTGTGTGCACTGTTATTAGATACGACAGGTGTCTCAGTCTTTGCATACTCTTCCTCGATCTTCTTGATCTCGTCCTTGCTCATGTCTACTGCGCTGAATACGAAATCTACCTTAGAAGCAACCTCTTCAACATTGCTGACATCCTCAACAATGATGTTCTTAACTGCCTCCGGCATCGGTGTTGTCATTTTCCAGCGTCCACCGATTGCTTCCTCGTACTTCTTGCCTGCACTTCTTGGGCTGGCTGCAATCGCAACAACCTCAAACCAAGGGTGATTCTCAAGCAAAGAGATGAATCTCTGTCCTACCATTCCAGTACCGCCAAGGATACCTACTTTTAACTTCTTATCCATGATGACCTCCAAAATAACTTTTTCTGAAAACACGTATGATTCTCTTTCGCATTTTCTCCGATTTTACACTATTCTAAAACATAAGTCAAACCGGACTTGTGATTTCATGCCTGCTGTGATAAAATCGTTACTGTTCGCAAGATCTTAATCTCACCGTTTCCGGTAAGATACATTATAAACAGAAAGGATGTCAATTATGAAAGCTACACCAGTCAAGGGAACCAGGGATTACCTTCCAAAGGAAACCGAGATCCGTGATTTCCTGCAGAATATTATTATGGAAACATACAGTAGCGCCGGATTTCAGCGCATCACTACCCCGATCATCGAGGACTCCGTAAACCTCGACAAAAGCGAGGGTGGTGAAAACCTTAATCTGATCTTTAAGATTCTGAAGAGGGGCAAAAAGCTGGAAAGTGCCCTTGCCGGTGATCATCCTACCGAGAAGGAACTGGCGGATATGGGTCTTCGCTACGACCTGACGCTTCCGCTCTCCCGTTATTATGCCAACAACCGCAACGAGCTTCTCTCACCGTTCAAGGTGATCCAGATGGATCGTGTATACCGTGCTGAACGTCCACAAAAGGGTCGTCTCCGCGAGTTTATGCAGTGCGATATCGATATCATCGGCAATGAGTCCCGAGACGCAGAGATCGAGCTGATCCTGACAACAACAAAGGCATTAAACCGCGTCGGTCTTACCGATTATAAGGTAAAGATCAATGACCGCCGTATCTTAAGCGATATTTTCGCTTACGCAGGATTTGCAAAGGAAGACAACGAAAAACTCGCCATTATTTTTGATAAGCAGGATAAGATCGGTATCGACGGTGTGAAAGCGGAGTTGGAGGAAAACGGTTTTGACCAGACCGGCATCGATAAATTTATTGCGCTGTTTGCAGACGGATCCCTGACTCTGGAATCTGTTGCAAATGTCTGTGACGCATCTTATGTCACAGAGCTTCAGCGCATTATCGATGCTGTCACAAAGGTATCAAAGGGTGCGATCCCGGTTGAGTTCTGTCCTTCCCTCGTCCGTGGTCAGGGTTACTACACCGGCACGATCTTCGAGGTGGAAGCTGCAGGCTACAGCGGCGCAGTCGCAGGCGGCGGACGTTATGACAACCTGATCGGTAAGTTCTTAAATGAAGATATTCCTGCCGTTGGATTTTCCATTGGTTTTGAACGTATCTTTGGTATTCTCATGGAGCAGAACTACTCGATTCCAAACCGCAAGAAAAAGATTGCTGTATTCTATGATGCAGATACCTACGCCGAGGCTCTGATCTACGCAGAGGATCTTCGCAACGACTATATCGTATCTGTAATTGCCCGTCCAAAAAAGCTTGGTAAATATCTGAACAAGCTGGAGGCACAGGGTTTTGACGGCTTTGCGGTCTATGGACAGGAGGACGGCGTAAAGCTGTTTGGTGAATAATTCACATTCCGGTCGGAATGCCGCTCCTAAAAACACATTTTAAGAAAAATAAATGCCCGAACCGTTATATGACTTCCATCGTCGGATCTTGAAATCTGACAATGGATGATCAATATATTTGCCGGTTCGGGCATTTTTATTGGATTCTGTTTTATGCGGATTCTTTCTGATATCTGCAGATTTCCTCCTGTACATTCCGGTCAATGCTGGTCAGGATCTCCGGATTCGGCTTTGCCGTATAATAGCCCTGGATCAGATCCACACCAAGGCGGATCACCGTCTCAAGCTCCTGCGAGGTCTCAACGCCCTCAGCCAGAACCTGAAAATGGTTCTCATGCGCAAAGATCACGATATCCTTGACAAAATGCTGTTTCTGTGGATTGTCCTGAATACCCGTCAGAAGCATACGGTCTACTTTCACATAATTGGGCATATAGCGCAGTAAATTCACAATATTGGAATATCCTGTACCATAATCATCAACAGCAGTCTCAATGCCAAGCTTCTCATATCCGCTCTTCATATCGGCAAGCGTCTTGTCATCGGCCTCCGTCTGCTCTGTCAGTTCGACAACCACGCGATTGGCATGCTTCGTCAACTTCTTCTCCAGCATCTGTGCCTCTTCCCCGGAAAGCTGGCTTCCCGGAATACTGTTGATAAAGATCTTCCGGCCTGCGAACTCATTCTCATGCTCATCCACAAGCTGAAGGATATTGAAAAAGGTCGCTCTCTCCACATCATAAAGACGTTCCAGATGAGAGGCGTACTTGATGATATTGATCGGTGAGATCCCCGGCTGTACCTGTGCCCGCATCAATGCCTCATAGGCGACAATAGAACCATCCTTCGCACTGACGATCGGCTGAAAATGATAGGTAAAAAGATTCTCGTCAAGAACCTTTTTAACCTGTGCCGCCTGTTCCTGCTCCTGTACAGAAAGCGTCACATCTCCATGCAGCCTCTTCTCGCTCGCCTTATGACCGTTCTTGCGGATCACCGCTGCATTGACAAGATCCTCCATCTCCACCAGATCCTTCACACGCTTCGTTCTGCTTCCGCTAAACAGGCGCAGTTCGTACCGGCTCTGCGGACTTTGATTATACTCCTCCAGACTCTGATCAATTCGGCGGCGCACCTCATGGATCTTCTCATGACTTGCCTCATCCACCAGCTCTGCCATGATAAATTCATCATCACCAAGACGGCAGCACATCGCCCCTTCATCCGCACACTGCTGAATGATCCCGGCAACCTTACGGATTGCTCTGTCTCCTTCGGTACGTCCATACTTCTCGTTAATCTTATCCAGATTCGCCATATCCATTGCCAGCACACTGACAAACCGATTCTCTTCGCAGGCACGTTCCACCATTGGCTTGGAATGCTTCACAAAACCGGTGTAATTAAACATTCCTGTCAATTCATCGTGGATCTTCTTCTCCTGTACTCTCTGATTGGTTCTCTGCAGTGCATCCATACGGCGGAAGCACTCCATGCCGATCATCAGGTTATGTAACCACATATAATAACGCTCATCATAAGCCTTTGGTTCATTGCCATAGCCAAGCACCGCATAGCCAAAGCACATATCTTCAAAATAAAGCGGACTGAAAATATACGCCTTCGGTGTTGCGCTTTCCTCATATATCTCCGGAAGCATCTGCTCACGTGGAAAACTCTCAGTAAAGTTCAGCCTGTCCTCCCCCTTACCGGAGTGTCCACAATGTAATACCGGTGCAATCTGATCTGTATAATGTCCCTTGATGATATTTACACTTGCCGGTTTATCCTCCCGGATCCACAGATCATTAACGCAGATATGAAAGCTGTCAAACTCGCGGATCTGATAACTGTATGTCTGAACGGAATCCATCAGCTCCGGAAATGAATTCTGCGAGATCCAGTCCTCTGTCAGATGATTAAAATTGGAATACAAGCTTTTCCTGGAAACCTCCGTGGACCACTGCTCTCTGACGATCCGCCGGGGGATCACGCTCTCACAGTGACAGCCACAGCTTCCACCGATAAACAACGGAGCCTCATATTCAAACTCCGGCATACTTTCCTGCTTCAAAAGACTATCCATGCATGCTGCCGCATATTCTCCGAACTCTCTGGAGGGAATATCCATCGAGGTGATCGGACTTGGACTTTCCTTTCCCTCCGGCACAGAATCATACCCGATCACAGCAATATCCTCCGGTACCCGTACGCCCCGCTCCACCAGCGCCTCTGCTACGCCGATTGCCATCAGATCATTGGCACAGGCAATCGCCTGCGGCAGTGCCCGGCCATCATCAAACAGCTTCTTCACCATATCCCTGCCGCCGTCATACCAGTAATCCCCATAAAAAATCTGATCCTCCCGGACATCAATGTCATGCTCCTTCATACAGTCAAGAAACCCCTGCAGTCTCTGCTCGGAATGTGCATTATAACGCGGTCCTGTCAGATACATAATATCCTTGATTCCGTGTTCTTCGATCAGATGCGCGATCATCCGCTTGATCGGATGATAATGATCCAGCATGATATAATTGTACTCGTCGCTCTTTCGGTCAACATACAGAATCTTTCCCTGAAACTTCTCCCGGAAATCCTGCTCCAGAGTAAGCATCAGTCCCGGCGTCTGCAATGTCTCCGGGAGTACCACAACTCCATCGAAGGCATCATAATCAATCAGCGAGAAAATGCTTGTCTCCCCGACTTCACGCTCTGACGTATCCTGATATTTCCGGTATGTGGCAAATGTACAGACATCATAATCAAAAGCAAACGCCTTTGCGAGAAATCCCTGCATGAAATTTGCCTGATAATTTTCCTCCAGCTGCGAGGATAAAATAGCGATTCTTTTTCTCAACGTTATCGTCTCCCTTATGAAACAATCCTGTCAGACAGCGGCATCAATCTACTGTAATGATTGTTGTCTTCGCAGGATCAATCTCCTTTTCATTCAATATCAATTCTCCTATCTCCCCTGCCCTGATCACGCCTGCGGATGGATTCTTCACGCTTTCAATCCGTCCCGCAGTCTCTACGTCTGCTGTAGAATACTCAAATGCGAGTGTTGTATTTAAAAGTCTGCAATTTTTCATGACAACATTGTCCATATAACACATGCCCTGAAGACTCTCGATCACGCAATTTACAAATGTGACATTTCTGGAATTCCATCCCAGATATTCTCCGCAGATATAAGAATCATATACCATAATGTTCTCACAGTTCCAGAATGCATCCTTGGAAAGCATCTTCGCATGATGCACCTCCACATCATGGCATCCGTCAAAGCAGTAATTGCCGACAAGACGGAACTGATCAAGCTTCATATGATCGCAGTTCATAGCAAAGTAATCACCCTTTGCCACTACATTCTCCAGCGTCACATCACTGCAGTGCCACAGTGTTTCCTCCGCATGAGGAAGATCTACATTGCGTAAAGTAAGTCCCTTCACGCGTCGAAAGCCCTTCGGAGCCTCATACAGTGTGTCTGCCACGGTAATATTGTCCGTATACCAGATCCCTGCTCTTGCCATCTCCGCAAAATCACAGTCCTGAACGGTAATATTACGACAGTACCATAATGGATACTTCCACTGAAAGGATGTGTTCTTCAGCGAAATATCTCTGCTCTCCTTTAACGGTGATTCGCCATCTGCAAATATCGAATATTCAATAGAAAGGTCTTTGCTGCGGAATAATGCCCTTTCCCCTGTTAATCTTTGTTCTTTGATCTCCTGCATTGTAATTCTCCTTCATATTAACAATCCAATGCCTTTCTATTCACACTATTCTCCTTAACCAGAACAATTATACATCATCCTGCGCCAAAAGAAAAGCACCAAACCCTTTTTCCTATTTTATGTCAGCTGCTTTGTTCCGTGCCTTTTGTCCGCCTTGTCCCAGCTCTTGCTGAATGCCAGTCGCATTAGAAAAAGAACGCCACGGATGCACAGCTCAATACACATGGCGATCCATACACCGCGAAGTCCCAGCCGTGGAGCCAGAAAGGCTGCCAGCGGCAAACGCACAAGCCACATGCTGCAAAAATTCAGGCAGCTCGGAATCAACGTATCACCGGCTCCACGAAACACACCCGATGCCACGATTGAAGCCGCATACATCGGCTCCGCAAACGCCTCGATCCGAAGCACCTGCGCACCGAGAGCGCGAATTGCCACATCCGGTGACAGCACCGCGATCATCCATGGTGCGATCAGATACATCACTGCCCCGCTGACTGCCATCACCGCCATACCAAAGCCGGTAGCGATCCATCCCAGTCTCTTGGTCAGATCATGACGTCCCGCACCGACACTCTGACCGATCAATGTCGTTGCCGCTGAACCAATCCCATAGCCCGGCATATAGCACAGGCTCTCCGCAGTAATGGAAAATGAATTGGCTGCGATCGCGATCATGCCAAGCGGCGCAACAATTCTTGTCGACATGATCTGCGCCCCGCTCATGATAAACTGCTCCACTGCCACGGGGACGGAAATACAAACGGCCCTTTTAAGATCCTTCCGGTGAAAGCACAGCTTCTCCCCCTTCCTAAGATGAAGTGCGGGTGATCTGGCAAGCAGAAAATACATCATACAGATCATGATCACAAGCTGCGCCAGTGCTGTTCCAAGTGCTGCTCCAAGCACACCGAGTCCCATCCCAGGTATCAACAGCGTAATTCCCGCCAGACGGATATTGTGTCCCGGAAAGATCAAGAACATATTAAACAACATGTCCAAAAAGCACATCAGCACATGCAGAATACTTGGCAGACGCATATTCCCGCTGCTTTGCAGCATAGCTCCCGCCGCCAGGTTCATCTGCATAACCGGCAGCGCCAGTGAATAAATCAGAAAATAATGAAATGCATCCTGACAGATCCGGCTTTCTCCGCCAAGCCATTCCGGAAGTGTCCGGCTGATGCCGGTGCCGATCGACAGCAGAACCAGACTATATAACAATGCCACTGCAAGTCCCTGCTTCATGATCCGCCTTGCCCCAACGTCATCCCCGGCTCCGATCCGATGTGCGATCTGCACGCTGAAGCCCGTGTTAAATGCAGAGGTAAGACCACCTAAAAGCCATGTGCTGGATGCTACCAGTCCAATGGATGCCGATGCGTCTGCACCGAGCCTTCCCACCATGGATGCATCAATGTATTCCATCACGATCGAGGATATCTGTGCAAAGATCGCCGGAACGCTTAAATGAATGATCAGCAGAAGCTGTTGCTGCAAGGAAAGCTTTCTTCCCGCTCTCAATCCCTCCAGCAGCTCTGCACTTTTGTCGTTTTTCATATTATTTATGATTCCTTTTCATGACACCTGCCCTCGATGCCCTTCTTGAAACGTCTTAACCCTTCCATAAGATTCTTTCGTGTCGTTGCCGTATTCAGTCTTAAAAACTGTGCTCCGTTTCCGCCAAAGATATTGCCCTCTGACAGATAAACACCTGCCTTTTCACGCAGATATACAGACAGCTTTTCACTGTCATCCGTCACCTGACTGCAGTCAAGCCACATAAGATATGTCACATCAAGGGAGCCTGTTGTGATCATCGGCATCTCCGTCTGAATAAATTGTACCGCAGCCTTCTTATTCTCCTGAAGATATTCGCGGAGCGCATCCAGCCACTCGCCGCCTTCCTCGAAGGCTGCCACAGCCACGTCCACGGCAAATGCATTCGGCTCTGCCACTTCGTCTGTGTTCAACGCTCTCCACATTCTGTGGCGCAGGAGCGGATCCGGAACCATAACCGCCGCCGTCTGCAGTCCCGCAATATTAAATGCCTTTGTCGGTGCGATCGCCGTCACACTGATCGCCGCGCACACATCAGATACTGACGCAAACGGAATATATTCCTTCCCCGGTGCCGTCAGATCACAGTGGATCTCATCCGAGAACACAACTACATGATGCTTCCGGCACAGCTCACCGATCCGCGATAAGGTGTCTGCATCCCATATATTTCCTACCGGATTGTGCGGATTACACAGGATCATCATGGACACCTGCGGATCCGATAATTTCGTCTCCAGATCCTCCCAGTTGATCGTATACCTGCCATTCTCATAGGAAAGCGGACTCTCCACCACAAATCTTCCATTGTTGATGATCGAATTAAAGAAAATATTGTATACCGGCGTCTGGATCAGAATCTTCTCCCCCGGCGTTGTCAGCTTGCGTACTGCAGTTGATAAAGCCGGGATCACACCGGTGCAAAAGATCAGCCAGTCCTTTTCAATGTCCAGATGATGGCGTTTCTTCCACCAGTCCTGATAAGCCTGATACCAACAGTCCGGCAGAACGGAATACCCAAACACACCATGCTCTACTCTCTTCTGAAGTGCTTTTCTGACGGCCGGTGCCGTCTCAAAATCCATATCTGCCACCCATAACGGCAGTTCGTTTTCCGGCACATCCCATTTCAGGGAACCTGTATTTCTCCGATTGATCTCCTTGTCAAAATCAAATTTATTGTTCATGAATCTTCCTCCGATCTCTATGCTTCCCTCCACATCGCCTGCATGCTCCAGCGTTTCGATCTGTCCGATTTTGCGGACAGATCCTTTCTGACCGTTATATGGAACAGATCTTTTCTCTGACGAAATCTGCCACCGGTCATATATACATCCTGCATGTACAGATCAACATGCAACGTACAGACGGATTCCTCTGAATGATATCCACGAAAGATCATCATTCCTGTATATTCACTGTATATGATATCTCCCAGACAGCCCTCCCGTGCCTCCGGTTCATACTGCGCAATATCTGAAATGTCCTTCTCAAATAATACCCGCTGTAAAAGGTTTACTAATTCTGCCTCAAATTCATGAAACGAAAAATCATGATTTAACAACTGCATTACCGATGTGATCTCCATGCGCGTCTGACCGCTCCTGCGGATCAACGGCATCGTCCGAACACCTTCCACCAATAGCTTTCCCAACTGTCCTACCGCATATACGACATAAAGCAGGAGCGCACCCACCAGCGGATCAATCAGGAGGCTTGCATAGTCCAGACTGTTTAAAGCTAGAATCCGGTATAGTGAAACCACAAATCCTGCGCCCGCACCGATGCCGAAGCATTTTAATATGCGCCGGAAGCTTCTCTTCCAGTCACTGCCATGTTCTCTCTGAAAATATAACTGATGAATAAGATAACCGCGTCCCTGATAACGCGCCACCGCCTGAAGCCGCAGTCGTTTCAAAAGCTTATACGGCCGTCTCCGGTCTGACCGGAATATAATATCTCCTTCACACAGCCAATGCAGAAAAAGGGAATGTTGTTTCCCTGCATCCGAAAAAAAGTCCTGAGATGTCATTGCATACTCCATCTCAAGACCTTTTTCACAAAGACGCTGCCTTTGCGCCTGCAGAATGCGTGCTGCATCTGCGCTGACATTTTGGGGAAACGTCTCTTCCTTCGCCCACAGGAAAAGTTCCTCTGCCAGATCTGCAAACGACTCTCCCTGCGGTTTTATTTTATGTATCTGTTTTGTCTCTGTCATTAAACTAAACACAAGCCTTTCTTTGGTGTATTAAACTTATATTAAATCACCATCTGACCCTGTGTCAAGACTATGGTTTCAGACTGCCTCAAGGGCCTGCTTCAGATCTGCGATCAGATCCTTCTTATCCTCCAGACCGCAGGAGATACGGATCAGTCCTGCCGGAATACCTGCTTCCTTTAACTGTTCATCATTCATCTGGCGGTGCGTTGAGGTTGCCGGATTCAGGCAGCAGGTTCTTGCATCTGCCACATGCGTCTCAATGGCAGCAAGCTTCAGGCTCTTCATAAACTTCTCTGCAGCCTCTCTTCCTCCCTTTAATTCAAAGGAAACAACACCACAGCCGCCGTTTGGCATATACTTCTGTGCTCTCTCATAATAAGGATCTCCTTTAAGACCCGGATAATTAACATGAGCGACCTGTGGCTGCTCCTTAAGAAACTCAGCAACTGCCTGTCCGTTCTCCACATGTCTCGGCATTCTCACATGAAGCGATTCCAGACCTAGATTTAAGATAAATGCATGCTGCGGAGACTGGATACATCCAAAATCACGCATGAGCTGCGCAGTACATTTCGTAATAAAAGCACCCTCTTTGCCAAACTTCTCCGCATAAGTAATTCCATGATAAGATTCATCCGGTTTACAAAGTCCCGGGAACTTATCGGCATACGCCATCCAGTCAAAGCGACCGCTGTCCACGATTGCTCCACCGACTGCTGCACCATGACCATCCATATATTTCGTTGTAGAATGTGTTACAATATCTGCTCCCCACTCGATCGGACGGCAGTTGACCGGCGTTGGAAATGTATTGTCCACGATCAGTGGCACTCCATGCTCATGTGCTGCCTTTGCAAACTTCTCAATATCAAGAACCGTCAATGCAGGATTGGCAATCGTCTCATCAAACACCGCCCTTGTATTGTCCTGGAATGCAGCTGCAAGCTCTTCTTCGGTGCAATCCGGCGATACAAAGGTCGCGTCAATACCCATCTTCTTCATGGTTACGGCGATCAGATTAAAAGTACCTCCGTAGATAGAGGAGGATGCCACAATATGGCTTCCGCATTCGCAGATGTTAAACAGTGCGAAGAAGTTGGCTGCCTGCCCGGAGGAGGTTAACATTCCTGCCGTTCCTCCTTCTAATGCTGCAATCTTTGCTGCCACATGATCGTTCGTCGGATTTTGCAGTCTGGTATAAAAGTAACCGGAATCCTCAAGATCAAACAGGCGTCCCATCGCCTCACTGGTGTCATATTTAAAGGTGGTCGACTGCACAATCGGAATCTGACGCGGTTCTCCATTGCCCGGCGTGTATCCGGCCTGCACACATTTCGTATTGATCGTATATTCGTTCATTTTCATCCTCCATTCCTGATTCCGGGTCTATCACCCAGTTTATCTCTATGTTTTTTCAGTATATGATATAGCATACCATTTCTATATTCGGTGTGCAACCATGAAGCAGAAATATCCTGCGAATCAGGAATCCTCCCGCTCGATTTTTCGCTGCTCCATCAGTTCAAAAAAACAATTCCGGACACCGTCATTGTGCGATCCCGGCAATGACATTTTCATGGACTTTTCGGTCAAATCACGATATAATCATAGTATAGTAACTTCAAAAACAGCATCGGAAAGGGTATGGTACATTACATGGGATTAATCAAAGCAATCGGCGGAGCGATCCGCGGTACAATGGCGGACCAGTGGAAGGAGTATTTTTACTGTGACTCCATGGACGCTGACGTTCTTGTAACAAAGGGAACCAAACGTGTCAAGGGCATGTTTGGTACGAAAAACAGTGGAAGCGATAACATTATCACCAACGGCTCTGTGATCGCAGTCAACGAGGGACAATGTATGATCATCGTTGATCAGGGCAAGGTCGTTGAGATCTGTGCCGAAGCCGGACAGTTCTTATATGATACATCAACAGAACCAAGTATATTCTGCGGGTCTTTAGGCAAAAGCATTGTTGCAACATTTTCAGAGATTGGCAGCCGTATCACCTTCGGCGGCGATGCCGGAAGAGATCAGCGCATTTACTTTTTCAACACGAAAGAGCTGATGGGAAACCGGTACGGTACACAGAATCCGATCCCATTCCGTGTTGTTGACCAGAACATTGGTCTTGACGTCGATATCACGGTACGATGTAACGGAGAATATTCTTACAAGATCGTGGATCCGATCCTGTTCTATACAAACGTCTGTGGCAATATTGTCGAGGAATACAAGCGTGATCAGATCGATGATCAGTTAAAATCCGAGCTGCTGACTGCGCTGCAGCCGGCATTTGCAAAGATTTCCGCAATGGGCATCCGTTACAGTGCAGTTCCGGCACACACAATGGAGTTAGCGGACGCTCTGAACGAGGTTCTGTCCGAAAAATGGGCTAACCTCCGTGGCATTAAGATCATTTCCTTTGGTGTCAACAGCATCACGGCTCCGCCGGAGGACGAGGAGATGATTAAGAACCTGCAGCGTACTGCTGTTATGAGAAATCCGGGTATGGCTGCTGCCACACTGACTGAGGCACAGGCAGAGGCAATGAAATCTGCTGCTGCCAACACCTCTACCGGACCGATGATGGCATTTGCAGGCATGAATATGGCAACGCAGGCTGGCGGAATCAATGCCGGCAACCTGTTCCAGATGCAGGCTGAGCAGGCCGCTACCGCAGCAAGTACAGCTGTTCCTTCCCCGGCAGCACCATCCTCTGATAACTGGACCTGTTCGTGCGGTGCCGTAAACACCGGTAAATTCTGTGCAGAATGCGGTGCTCCAAAGCCAGCCCCTGCCGCCGGATGGACCTGCTCCTGCGGTGCAGTCAATCAGGGCAGATTCTGTTCCGAGTGCGGTGCAAGAAAGCCGGCCGGCGTTCCTTTATACAAATGTGATAAATGCGGATGGCAGCCGGAGGATCCTGCAAATCCACCGAAATTCTGTCCGGAATGCGGTGATCCTTTCGATGATAACGATATTCAGTAGGTATCGGATCACATGCAAAAGCATTTCTTACTTTAAGTGTATGAACGCGACATGCGAAAGTATTTCTTAATTCAAGCATATCGGTTACATGCAAGTAAAGCTGTTTTAAAAGGCGGACTCCATTTGGAATCCGCCTTTACTTATCCTGTCATTCCGGCAAAACCGCAAATCCGCCCTGTCAGAATCAATATCAATTTTAGTGAATAAATACTGCCTCACGATACTGAACCATATCATAAATCTGCTTAGAAACCGATGGCTCCAGATTCAGACAGCCATGAGAACCTCTTACCTTATAATAATTCTTTGTCCATGAAGACCAGCTCTGCCATGGAGCAGAGTGGAAACCTGTACCGGACCAGGTAATACGTACCCAGTTATCAACCGGTGTTGCATAATTCTCACCTTTCAGAACACGGTGTGTGTTATGCTCCTTGATGAAGTATGCACCGGTCGGTGTGCTTCTTCCCTCCACCGGAAGTCCACTGATACACTTGCAGGAATATGCAACCTTACCCTTACGGAACACATAAATCATCTGGTCTGCCAGAGAAATCTCTGTATAGTTCTGCGTATCCCAGTCTACTGCAAAGTTCTGATAATCCTTCCGGAATGCCGTATTCAGATACTCGACCGTATTCTTAATGGTCAGCGCCTTCTTATTATCCAGGTTGTCCGGTTCCTTCAGATACGCCTCGGTTGCTGATGTGTCCAAAGACTTCTTCAAAGCTTTCATCGTCTGACTTAAAGTCTTCTCATAATCCATCTGCCAGCCATAATCGCCGCCGTAAATCTTAACATTCTTGCCATTGTGATCCTTGATGGTTCTGGTCTTTCCTACTGTTTTATACTTGAGGCAGAAGGCTTCCACCCAGTCAGAGATTGCTTCCTTATCATACTTAACCTTACCGTTCTTGTATGTAATCCACTGTGAAATCTCCTCCGGTGTGATCTGCTCGGTCACACCCTCGCCCATATTCCACTTAATGAAACGGATGGCTGCGTTATTACAGGTGCTGAGTGCTGTCTTAAGTTCCTCATCCTCTGATGTGATCTTCGGTGTCTTATATACACCCGGATATGTCTTCTCATCCGTCAGATCCATCTTTGTCTGTGCTCTCTGCAGAGTCTCCTCGATCGCATTGATAAATGCTTTCTTTTTCAGCTTATTACCCGAAACCTCAGCAACACACTCATACTGCTTCTTCTCGGAAGAATACTGCACATGCGCACTGACCGGTTTCTGGATCGGATAGCCGTCTCCTGTCATCAATGCTGACTCGGAAGCAATGCGTGCCACCTTACCGGCATCATATGTCACATCATAATCCATGATATACTCTCTCTTCTTTCCAAAGAAAGACATGGAAGCATGCTGCTTGTCAAACAACTCATCAAACTGTGAACCAATATCAAACTTATAATCAATGTCATCCCCTGAAAGAGTCAGGCTGCCGCCATCTCTCGCCGTGATCGTCAGGGAATAGTCCTTATGCGCATCGATCAGCTTCTGCTTGGACTGTGCCAGCGTCTGCTTCGACACATCCACACCGTTGATCGTCGTTCCGCCATACCAGCGTCCGCCATAATATCCCTTCTGCCAGATTAAAACTGCAACCACTGCCACTACGAGCACGCCTGCAATTCCAAGTATGATCCGAAGTAACCAATTTTTTTTCATGTGTCCCCCTCGTCCTCTTTTCCTATAAATTTATATAATCCTATGTTTTTAAACAAACCATTTTATACTATACAACTTTTAGTATAAAAAGTCAGCCCCTTTTTTCAGCTTATTTTGCACAAGTTTTTCGCTTTTTCCCTTGTATTGCGTGGCAAAACGACAAATGAATGTGGTTGCCGGTAACTTCTTCCTTACTGCTGCACGCAATATTCTACGATTTCCTTCGGATCACTGATCAAAAGCTTTGCACCATGCTCCTTCAGAAAATCAGCCTTGCGGAAGCCCCATTCCACGATCAGGCTGTCCATCTGTGCATTCTGTGCCGTTGCAACATCCACCTCGGAATCACCCACGTAAATTGCCCTGTCTCTCGCAACACCAAGCTGGCACAGAACATCATTCACTCCATCCGGTGCCGGCTTCTTAAGAATGCCCTCACGTTCTCCGACTGCCACATCAAACATTCCCTCAAAATACTGCTCTGCCAGCTCCTTTACCGCACAGTCCGCTTTGTTGGATACGACGGCTGTCTTGATTCCGGCTTTCCGCAGCTTCTGTATCGTCTCATGAATGCCGTCATATGGCTTTGTCTTATCTGCACAATGCTCCTGGTAATATGTCATAAAATATGCATGAACCTTGTCAATCTCGGACACCTCAAGCCCCTTCGGAACACCTCTCTCGATCAACAGACGGATTCCGTTTCCCACAAAGGAGCATACCTCCTCGATCGTATGCTCCGGATAATGGAAATGACGCAGTGTTGCATTCAGGCTGTCCGCCAGATCCTCCAGTGTGTTTAAAATGGTTCCATCCATATCAAAAATAACCAAATCATATTTCATCTCTGTATCACGCCTTTCTGTCTCTCATTCTCTTTTAATGATAGTCTACATTAAAAAAAATATCCATAGACAGATACAACAATCCATCCATGGATATTTCACTTCACTTTGTATAATTTTACTTTACCGCATTTTCCGGACGGCTCACCTTGATCTTCCATGAAAATTTGACGTTTCAGAAACTGCTTATGCTACCGGCTGCTGAAGACGTTTATTTCTCATGATCTCAACAATTCCGGTACCTGCCGAAACCATTCCGAGAAGGCTCTCCCTTGCCACCTCAAATTTACTGAACAGCTGAAGCTTCTCTGTCAGGTTGTCATATACCTTCCAGTCTCCCGTGTACAGGCTGTTCTCGCCACCATTACGGATAAAGCCCTCAACATCCTCCACCGGATATCCAAGCAGAAATCCCATCTCATGAGGAAAATCTCCCTCTCCCCGCAGAAATGCCTCATAATGAACACGAAATACATACAAAACCCTGCCCAGGCTCAGATCCTCATAACCCATCCGGCACAGTCCCTCTGCCACACATTCCTGTTCCATGTATTTTTCAAGCTGTTTTTTGTTGTATAATAGAACTGCTGCCCTCTCCTTCTCCTGTGCTACAATGAAATAGGATATCCCCGCCTTTTTCAGCAGATGCTGAACACAAACCAGCTCACGGCTGCGCAGCATCAGAAGATTGGATGGCTTTAAACCCGCTAAAAGCGGAGCACACTGATAGGCAATCCTCATCTCAATATTATTTCCATCTATGCTCTGGAGCATCTTCGATAATCCCTGACTCATTCCTCTCCTCCAATGTTAGTCTCGTCTTTTTCCCGTTAGTTTTAACTAACCATATGACTAGAATACCCTTTTCCTCTCCCTGCGTCAATCACATTATTGATTCTTTTTTTCATTATGTTCATTTCTGCAATTTCTATGTATCCGAATATTATGAACAAAACTTTCCAGATAAAAAGAATAGTCGCGCACAATATGAGCCCTTTAGGATTTATTATATCTATATTCCGTTTTTCGGACAGATATCCTCCAGACAACACCGGTCACAATACGGCTTTGTTCTCGCTGTACAAACTTCCCGTCCATGATTGACCAGACGGTGACAGAAATCGCTGCCCTCTTCCGGAGGGATCAGCTTCCACAATGCCATCTCCACCTTCTTCGGATCTTTTATTCCATCCACAAGCCCCATCCGGTTACTAAGCCGGATGCAGTGAGTATCCGTCACGATCGCCGGCTTGCCAAATACATCTCCCATGATCAGATTGGCACTCTTGCGCCCCACACCCGGCAGCTTCAAAAGAGCATCAAAATCCTCCGGAACCTTTCCACCATATTCGTCCCGCAGCATTTTCATACATGCGCTGATATCTCTCGCCTTACTCCTTCCAAGACCACACGGGCGCACAATCTGTTCAATGTCATCCACATCCGCTGCGGCCAGTGCATCCACATCCGGATACTTTGCAAACAGTCCCTGTACGACCACGTTTACCCTGGCATCGGTACACTGCGCTGCCAGGCGCACACTGACTAAAAGCTTCCATGCCTCCTCATAGTCAAGCGTACAGTCCGCATCCGGATATTCTCTTTTCAAGCGTTCAATGATTTCTAAGGCTCTCTGCTTCTTTGTCATCTGTTCTCTCCTGTTACATATTTTAAACGAAAAACAACTGCCGGAACATTACCGCTTCACGCTGTAACACTCCGGCAGTTTCGAATTACTGTTCGTCTTCCTGTTCCATTCTGCCGCGGATATAATCCTCCAGAATCTTGACCGTACCATCCAGTCCCAGACGACTGCTGTTAATGCAGACATCATAGCACCTTGAATCTCCCCACTTACCTTCACAGTAGCTGTTGTGATATCTCTCTCTCAGCCGGTTATGACGGGCAAGTGCTGCCTTCGCTTCCTTCTCTGTGAAGTTACGTCTTTCCATGACACGCTTGATCTTCGTATCCTCATCACCCAGAATAAAAATTGGGATCAATCCATCATACTCGCGCAGAATATGTTCAGAACATCTTCCGACAACAACAAAGGAGCCTCCTTCGTTGGCTTTCTTTCTCAGATAATTAAACTGACGCTTCGCCAATGTGTACTCTGAAGAATTCTTCGTACCGGAAAACTTCTTGGAGAATGCTAACGGAGCCGGCATCTCGTCACATTCACGCCACTCCTCCACGTTCGCCTCATCTCCGAACACGTTGTCCAGCAGTTCACGATCATACATCGGAAAGTCGAATATCTCGGACAGTTTCTCTGCGATCTTATGTCCACCGCTTCCGTACTCTCTGCTGATTGAAATAATCCATTGTTTTCCCATATCTTCCGCCTCCCTTCTTTGTATAAATCATACCATTTTTTCGGAAAATCGTCAATTCCCTCCCCGTATGGAAATGTCCACAACATCCGTAATATTCAGACATTCCCCGCTTTCAAGCTTTATAACTTTCGCATATGCATCCACGCTCTTTACCACACCGTTTACCTTTACATACGCCCCTCCGCTTTTCCTTTGATCCGGACGAAATACGGTAAACTCTGCTTCGCCCCCCTGCTCCTGCATCAACACCTGCAGCATTTCATCCAGCCGCCTCTTCTGGTCTTCATCCAGTTCCATGCGTTCGCTCGTCCGGCGCGCCTTTTCCTGCACTGCCTCCTTGTGACCGGTCAGTGCCGCAAACGAAGAAAACTGTGCCGCACGCTCCTCCATTGACATATGCGGATGCGTCTGTGATCTGTGGTGTGGCAGATTCACAATATCTTCATACGGAAACGGATCTGTTCGCTCTCTCATGCCCTGTGTCCTCCAATCTGCCTGTTCCTGTCTCTTGCCGTTGCGCCCTCCTCCAGATTCATGCCCTTTAAGATCGCATTTTTGCCAAATTTCTTCTTGATATCAATCACGGCATGCTGCATGCGCTTTTCCCTGGCAAGTTCCTTCTCTTCCTGTTCTTTCTTTTGTTCCTCCAGAGCGACATCTTCAAAAAGGCTGAGCTGCTCATACTGCACCTCCTGTGCCGCCTCTCTTTCATCGATCACATGATTTGCAGTAATATTGATTCGCCGGACAAGCAGATTTTCATTGACAATCCGGTCATACAGCGATAAAACCGCCTCCATGATCCGATGTGTGGATGATGTTTTACAGCCAAGATTTGCAGTTCCATGCGCATGCTTGGGGATTCTTCTTCCATACCGGTCCGTTGTCACTTCCCCACGGTAGCTTTTCTTGCCGGTCCGGTCCAGATTCTCCACATCATATCCGACCGTCAATACCATCTGATCCGTCACAAGTCCTTTATCTACCAGCTCTAATACCAGAAGATCCGTCATTTCCTTGACCACAAGCCTTGCCTTCTCATAATCGTACGGACAGGATAACACCTGTCCGGAGCCAAGACTGTTTGTTGCAGGACGGTAGCTTTTGATCTGTGCGATCGTGCAAGGTTCCCAGCCCCAGGCGTGATCGATCAGAAGCTCCGCATTAACGCCAAACAACCGATAAAGCAGATCCTCATTGTAATAATCGGTATCACTGCCGATCGAGCATCTTGCTACATCTCCCATCGTGTACATGCCTGCCTGCGCTAACTTCCTCGCATAGCCCGGTCCGACACGCCAGAAGTCCGTGATCGGCTGATGATCCCAGAGATTTCTCCTATAACTCATCTCATCCAGTCTTGCGATCCGCACTCCGTTTTCATCCGGCTCGATATGCTTTGCTTCCACATCCATTGCGATCTTGCACAGATACAGATTGCTTCCGATCCCCGCTGTCGCCGTGATTCCCGTACTGTCAAGCACATCCTGTATGATCGTGGCGGCAAGACGCTCCGGCGTCATCTGATAGGTGTCCAGATAATCGGTCACATCCATAAATACCTCATCAACCGAATACACATGCATATCCTCCGGCGCCACATATTTCAGATAAATATCGTAGATCCTTGTGCTGTACTCCATGTAATATGCCATCCGCGGCGGTGCCGCAATATAACCGAGTGCCAGCTTCGGATCTGCCGACAGCTCCGCGTCAAGAAACGACTCCCCTTCCAGACGGTGTCCGGGTGCCTTTTCCCTTCTCTGTGCATTGATGCGCCGGACTGCTTCAACCACCTCAAAAAGTCTGGCACGTCCCGATATCCCATAGCTTTTCAGGGACGGCGAGACCGCCAGACATATTGTTTTCTCTGTTCGACTGGCATCGGCAACAACAAGGTTGGTGGTAAGAGGATTCAGTCCCCGCTCCACACACTCCACCGATGCATAAAATGATTTCAGGTCAATGGCAATATATATCCGTTCTTTCATACCTCCATTATAGCAAACTTATGTTTCTTTTACAAATAACAATATCCCCCATTATTCCCGAATGATCGACTTGCTACTAAAGTAGGTGATAACCAGATAACCACCATAGATCACCACAATGATCGCTGCCGCAAGCAGTGTTGAAGAAAGAAGCTGATCCTTTTGTGCCAAATAAGACAGAACATCAACGGCAAACCGCATTCCAAAATAAGAATGGATCACGGCAAGCAAAAGCGGACAGAGAAAGAAGATCACAATCTGCTTAAACAATGCTCCGTTTAACATTTTATTTTCCACGCCAAGCTTTCGAAGCATCCGGTAACGTTCCACATTATCCGCACTCTCTGAAAGCTCCTTTAACGCGAGAATTGCGGCCCCCGCCATCAGAAATACGATACCAAGATACAGACCGATAAAGGTCACCAGCGCACTCAGCCCCAGGCTCGCATCTGCCAGTTCCTGCTTGGATGCATAAATATATTTTCCTTTTAAGGAGCTGCTTCTAATCTCCTTTTCAAGCTTCTGCTTTTCCTGCTTGCTGACTGCCTTATAATTTCCAAACAGGCAGTCCTGTTTGATCCATTTCTCCTGAACGACATCATCCGGCACCAGTATGATTCCCGTATTCAGGCTCTGGGCGGAAATGTCCAAAAAGCCTTCCTGACATTTGCGGTACTTTGGCTTTAACGTGCTTCCAAACACCTCAATCGTCTGCCCGCTTGAAAGCACCTCATCCCGAAGCTGCATCATATTATCGAAATCAGCAATCACCATATATTCATCGGATGCCAGCGTATACTGCTTTCTTCCGTACAGCTTCATCAGACGGTTATAATCGCTTATTTTTATAATATCTTCACCGGTGTCTGTGATCATTTGCGGATACTTCTTTTTCACATCACCGAGCTTATCGCCGCAGAAGTCCTCAAAGGTAAAATCCGGACTTCCGTAGACATACACCTCACAGGAATCCTTCAGATATCCGTCCAGATCAACCTTAATGTCCTTATATCTCTGTTTTACGGTACGATGGGACGAGGCAATCTCCTTCTTGCTGTATTCATCCTGCGTCGATGCATAGCGATCCAGATTCATCAGTGCGCTGAACTCAATATCGACCGGTGCCTTTTTGTTCAGGTTGCTGGTCATTGTATTTTTGATTGCAAATGCAGAGGTAAGAATACAGATCGTGACAAACAGCATCAGGCAGATGATCGTCATGGAAAATACCGTCGTGTTGATCTTACTACTTAACTGCCGCAGCACAAAGCTGTTGAGTCCTTTGTAATATAAGCTTTTCATGGACATCACAACACGAAGCAATAATCCGGAAACGGACCAGAAGATTAAAAATGTGCAGATCATTCCTGCGACGATCACCCAACTCATTCCCTTGAGCGAAATATCTACGGCATGGAATCCGACCCGGTAATAGCAGTTTGCCAGCACGGCTGCGGCAGCCACAAAGACCAGTGTACAAAGCCATGGATTTTTCATGCGAAGCTTCTCTGATTTTCTGCCGGCATAGATCAGATCAATCAGCTTTAACCGGCTGACATTGACGGTATTAAAAATAATCACAACGGCGTAAATGATCACAAAGCACAGGATCGTTTTACGACAGGCGGACAGAGAGAAAATAAAACGATATTTACTCATATCTGCATCAAACATATTTGCAACAAACGCACTCATAAACTGCGATGCAAACACACCGATCGCCAGACCTGCTGCCAGAGAGCCGATACCAACCACCAGGGTTTCCAGAACCAGGATCGCAGACACCTTTCTCTTTCCCATTCCCAATGTCAGATAAATACCAAACTCTCTGTTTCTTCGTTTCATCAGGAACCGGTTGGCATATATGATCAGAAATGCCAGAACAAATGATACAAATACACTTAAACCCGACATGATCGTAATCATCATTTTAATAATCTCTCTGGTATCCTTTGACACATTCATCATCACCGTCTGCGATTCCAGCGAATTAAAGATATAAAAGATTGCTACGCCGATCACGATCGTAAAGAAATAAACCGCATAATCCCGTATGCTTTTCCCCATGTTTTTTAAGGCTATCTTAAAGAGCATCGCTGACGTCACCTCCTAACAGAGCGAGAACATCAATGATCTGTCCGAAAAATTCCTTCTTCGATAAATCACCTCTGTGAAGCTCATGAAACAGCTTTCCATCCTTAATAAAAATCACTCTGGATGCATAGCTTGCCGAAAACGAATCGTGTGTCACCATCAAAATCGTCGCCTGAAGTTCCTGATTCAGGTACGCAAACTTCTCCAGCAAAAGCCGGGATGATTTGGAATCCAGCGCACCAGTCGGTTCATCCGCCAGCACCAGCTTGGGATTTGTTACAACTGCCCTTGCCGATGCCACTCTCTGCTTCTGTCCGCCGGACATCTCATAAGGATACTTGTTTAAAACATTTGCAATGTCTAACTCCTTCGCCACCTTACGCACCCGCTTGTCAATCTCTGCTGCTTTTACATTCTGAATGGAAAGCGCCAGTGCGATATTTTCATATGCCGTCAATGTATCTAACAGATTGAAATCCTGAAAGATAAATCCAAACCGCTCTCTGCGGAAACGATTTAACGCCTCTCCTCTTAATTTGGTGACGTTCTCTCCGTCCACATAAATATTTCCCGCGGTTGGACGGTCTACTGTGGAAATGCAGTTAAGCAGCGTCGTCTTACCGCTGCCGGAAGCACCCATGATCGCCACAAACTCCTGTGGCTGTACATCAAAGGAAAGATCATCGATCGCCTTTGTCAGACTCGATCTGCTCCCGTAATATTTTTCCAAATGTTCTACATGTAATGTATTCTGCATGTTGATTCCCCTTTCTTGATCACGTTTTCTCCATTGTATCGGGGAATCTCCCATTTGTCGTTCGCCCAATCTGACTGTATATTACAAAAATGTAATGTTGACCTGTGTATACGAACCTTCCTCAGAAATAACATTGATCTCATGCCCCAGCTTGTCACACATGTTTTTGGCAATATAAAGCCCCATTCCCGTCGATTTTACTTCCATGCGGTCAAGGATCCTGCCATTACTTCCGGTAAAGGATTTCTCAAACAGTCTCGGCAGATCGCTTTCTGCAATCCCGATCCCGTTGTCCCGAATTGACAGAATTGTTTTCCCTTGCTCTGCGGACGCGCTGATCTGTATCATAGCATCTGTTTCACGGCGGTATTTGATACTGTTGTTGATAATCTGATCCAGAATAAACTCCATCCATTTCGCATCGGTCACAACCACCTGATCACAATCGGATACCTGAAATTCCACCTTATTTTCCAGCAGATCATCCTTATTCTTCATTGCGGATTTATGCACGATCTGTGCCAATGAACATCGCTGGAACAGATAATCCTTCTCGGAATGCTCTGCCCTTGTATAATAAAGCACCTGCTCCGTATAACGGTCAATGCGTCGAAGCTGCTCTACAAACTTTTTATCCAGATTCTCCGAGTGATTGTGACACAAGAGCAAAAGGCTTGCCACCGGAAGCTTCACCTGATGAACCCACATTTCAATAAAGTCCTTGAAATCCTTCATCTGTCTGCGGTTTTCGTTGACCTGCTCCGTCATGGATTTATTGGCCTCATATAAAACCTGCGCAAACAGCTCGCCTTCATAAAATCCCGGCTGCCGCAGCGTCTCCAGGATCAGGTACTTCTGATCCATCCGGTCAAGATTCTGGAAAAGACGCCGGTAATACGCGTTCTTCCGGCAGTAGTCATAGATCAGTCCGATAAGAGTCGCTACGCTCATTACTACAGAGACCACACCAATCAGCTCTGTTCCCACACCGCACGCTGCCATAAAGACAACCGAGACAACCAAAGCTGCCACAAACAGAGTGATCATGACACGCCTGTCCTGTAAATATCTGCCTATCCTCATATCAGTACATACCCCTGTTTCTTTCTGGTCTCAATTGCATCCGCATATCCCATTTCCGCAAGCTTTGTCCGCAGTCTGCTGATATTGACCGTCAGCGCATTATCACTGATATATTCACTGTTGTCCCAAAGTCTTGTCATCAGCTCATCTCTGGACACGATCTGCCCCTGATGCTGAAGCAGTGTCATAAAGATCAGCATTTCATTTTTGGTCAGGATCATCTGGATCTGTCCCGAATCAAGGACACCTTTCCCCGGATTCACTGCAATATCCCGGTAGCTGCAGGAGCCTGTGGCATTCGTCTCTGTTCGCTTTAAGATTGCCTGGATCCTTAAAAGCAGTATGGTCGGATTATACGGCTTTGTAATATAATCGTCCGCGCCATAGCTCATCGATAAGACCTCATCCAGTTCCTCTGTGCGGCTCGTCACCATGATGACCGGCACATCTGACTTCTGTCTGAGTTTCCGAAGCACCTGCTCTCCGTTCATCTTCGGAATGTTGATGTCAAGCAGTACAAGATCTGCATTACTGTCCAAAATAACGGACACAGAATGCGCAAAATCTGTGAGGATCTCCGCCTCATATCCTGCATTTTTCAACAGGGCACAAAGCTCCTCACAGATTACTTTTTCGTCTTCTACGATCATTATTTTCTTCATACGCAACTCCTTTCAAGCGGCATTTTATCATGCATTCTCCTGTTCCCGGATATATGCCTCCATAATTGCCGCCGCGGTTGCTGCCAGATCCGGACATGGACGCTTCTTATAATACTCCTGCGTCCGCTTGGACGGAGTCGGGTCATCCTTACCTTTGCCAAGCCCCAGAAGCTCCCGGCACACGATCGAGCCGTTTCGCTCCTGATACTCTGCAGCAAGCTGCTGTATTCTGGCATAATGCTCTGACTTTCCCTCAAAGTCCTTCGGTTCATCATAGCCGTACAAAATGCCGGTCACCATAAACATGCCGGACACAGCACCGCACACCTCCCTGAGTCTTCCCATTCCTCCACCAAAGGATGAGCTTAGCTTCATGGCCGTGCTGTGATCCATGTCATATTTGTCCTCAAACGCCAGAAATACTGACTGGCTGCAGTTATAGCCCTCCAAAAACAACTGTTTTGCCCTCTGTCCATACACGCTGTTTTCCACATCAATCTCCATGTTCTTCCTCCGTTATCTGTATATTAACTATACGGTAAAGTGACCAATGTTGTCTGCCAGAAGATCTGCCGTCTGACGAAGATTTTCCGTCGACTTTTCGATCTTTCCGAAGCTCTCTGCCATCTCCGACAGTGCATTTGTCGTCTGAGAAGTCCCCGTTACATTGTTCTGTGCAATCTCCGACATGGCATCAATTCTCTGTATGATCTCTGCTCTTGCAGCCTCCAGCGCTTTCATCTGCTGTCCGATATTTCGGATATATCCGATCGAGGTCTCTATCTGCTTCATCACGCTCGCCACACTTTGCTCCGTGTTGGCAATATATTCGTTCTGCCGCTCGATCACCTCCTGGGTCTGTGCCATGGTGCCAACCACTCGCTCGGAATTTTTCAGAAGAGTATTGACCATCTCTTCGATATTGCCGCTGGCCGCATTGGACTGCTCTGCCAGCTTCTGGATCTGTGATGCTACCACCGCAAAGCCTCTTCCCGCTTCACCGGCGCGTGCCGCCTCAATACTCGCATTCAGTGACAACAGATTTGTTTCCTCGGCGATCTGCGAAATAAACAGAGACGCCTCGCGGATGCTCTGTGCTGAGCTGTTCGTCTGTGCCGTCTGCTCCACAATCTGTGCGACTGCTTCCTTTACATCGGCACTGATGCCACGCAGACCATTGATCGTGACTGCCGTTTTGTCACTGGCATCCTTCATGCTGTCGGCGCTGCTCTCAAGGCTATCTGCCTCGCGGCCGGTCTTTAAGATAAGATCTCCCATATCACGCACATTCTGGGAAGCACTTCCGACATCTTCTGCCTGTCTGTTTGCTCCGTCCGTGATCGTATCCATCGCATGATTGACTTCACCGATCCCATTGTAGGTATAATGAGAAGTCTCCTCAAGAGTATTGGACGCCTGCAGCAGAGTATCCGTACTTTCTTTGATATCTCCGACAATCTTGCAAAGCTCCTCCTGCAGATTATGGATCGCTCTGGAAAGATTTCCAATCTCATCATTTCTGCGTAACAGCTTCTGATTCTGCTTTACGTTCAGATTGCCCGATGAAACCTCCATCACCTCATCAATACTTTTATTCAATGCTTTCGTGATCGAATTGGCACTGATCCCCACCGCAATACTGCATGCAACCATAAGGATCAGAACAATCGCCACGATCGTATTAATGATCTCCAGCACACTGCGGAATGTTTTCTGCTTCTCCTGTCCGGCAAACACCATGCCGATCGGCTCACTCGTTGTTCCGTCCTGATAAACCGGCACATAATATCCGTAATAGATCGTACCGTCCATCGATACATTATCACTGAAATATTCTTTGCCGCCCTTTAAAACCGTTTTGACGATCTTATCTCCTGCCGGACTTCCAAGCAATCTGTTGCCATCCTTGTCCGTTGCCGACGTCATAATACGGTCGGAGCCATAGAAAAACGTAACCTCCATGCCGGATTCTTTCTTGATCGTATCCACCAGCGTTTCCGACTGGGAAATATTATAGCTTCCCTTCCAGATCGCACCGTTTTCCGCCTTCAGATACGAGCCCGTATTCTGGTCATACGCCGCCTGTGTTGCAACCGCTGTACCCTTCAATGACTCCTCCACCTTACTGATGATCGCGCCCTTTACGATTGTTGCCGCTATAATGATCACACTGATCCCCAGAAGCATCAGGGGCAAAACCGCACTTAATATAATCTTTTTCCGTAACGTGATTTTCATACGCATCTCCTTTACTTTATTACAACAACATTGCGATAATACCAGTTGATCTTTCCCGTGATCGTGGCATCATCCAGTGTTTTTCCCTTCTGACCGATCTTCTTTCCGGTGTTCGTCTCCAGAACGCCATCAAAAACATTGTTCTGTCCGCTCAGGATCTCTGCTGTTGCTTCATCTACCTTCTGCTGTGTTCCATCCGCTGCAAAGGAAGCAAGACCTGTGATCTCCACAAGTCCCTCTGCCATACCACCATAATAGTTACTGCCGTCCCAGGTACCGTCGATCACACTCTTGACCGCTGCCGTATAATAAGCACTCCAGTTCCAGATCACGCTGGTCAGACAGGACTTAGGCGTCTCCTTACTCATATCGGAATTGTATCCGATTCCGTACACTCCTTTTTCCTGTGCCAGCGTCTGCGGATACGATGTATCACAATGCTGTGTCATCACATCACACCCCATGCTTAACAGCCGCTCAGAGGCTTTCTTCTCTTTCTTTTCATCGTACCAGCTGTTCGTGACATCCACATAGATCTTCGCTTTTGGATTAACCGACTCAACACCGATCGCAAACGCATCGATGCCTCCGGTCACCTCTGCATTTGACGAATCCTGCGCTGCCACATAGCCGATTTTGTTGTTTTTCGTATTCATTCCGGCCACAATTCCGCTCAGATACCTTGCCTGATAGATCCTTCCAAAATAGTTGTTGAAGTTCTTTCCATTGGACATATATCCTGTGCCATGAGAGAAATACACATCCGGATATTTCTCCGCCATATCAGCCGTAACCTGCATATAGCCCCAGCTCGTTGTGAAAATAATATTACAGCCGTCCGAAACACACTCCTCAATCGCTTTCTTCGTTCCGTCCTCATCGGTATCATCCACGATCTTACGCTCAATCTGGTCATCCGACAGCAGAAGATTCTCCTGCATTCCCTTTACACCCAGATCATGCGTGTAGGAATAACCACTTCCCTCATCCGGATCGGACAGATAAAGAACGCCGACCTTAATCTGATCCTTGCTGATACCGCCTTCTCCCTTCTGTGCAGTGTCGCCTTCGCTCTGCTCATAGCCCTTATTGGTGGCATAATCATCCGGACTGCCGGTTTTTACAGCATTACAGCCGGTAAGCAGAAACGCCGCCGATAGGGTCAGTGCCAGCTTCTGAAATACTTTTCCTTTGCGTTTTCTCATTTCATCTCCTCCTTTGACGGCAGCGTCCTGCTGCCATGTGCTTCCCTTTATGTCAGATCATTCTGAAAGCGTGACAGATGCTCATACGGCAAGATCAGGCGTCCGCGGTACAGGCCACAGCCATCATTGATCAGACTGTTATTGACAGCGGAAAACATATTGACATCGAGCCTATTTAACGCAAGCTGCTGCAAACGCATTCCTCTCTCGTACGCCTCATCAAAGCAGCTGCACTCTCCCTCCGGGATCACATCCCTTCTGGCCCGCTCATTCTCCTGACGCTTCTCATAACCCAAATGATTGGCAGGACCAATCTCTGCATTATCATCCATCGCTTTTGTTCTTAATTGCACCTCCATAAAGCATTTTGCAGTGTCATCATAAAATGTAATATGTAAAGAGCGGTAACCATATTCTCCTTCATCAGAAATATAATCTCTGTAATATGGACGTACCGCCGCTTCCATTCTGTCCGAAAGGCTCTCCTTTACCCCCTTCGCCGACTCTGCCCGGAATCCCCTCTGTTCCATAAATCCCGGCAGCATATTAGCAATCTCATACAGGTAGCGGATCTCCTCGTCCTCCCTGCTCTGTCCCTCCTGCAAGTGACATTTCGGAATCGAGATCACAATGCGGTATGCGATCAGATCACGAAAACAGTCAAGTCTGCTTTTGATCTCCTCCGTGTCCGGGAAACGATGGTATTTCCCATAGTAATCGTAAATATATTCGACGATATATCCGTTAAATTTCTCCTCGGCACGGATCAGCGATTTGATCCGTCCCTTAAAGGTAAACGCTAAAAACGGATACTCTTTTGCCATGTGCATATAAAACTCACGGATTTTCTGCGACTGTGCCGTCAGGAAATCATTATGCTCCAGCATGTCCTTGATCTGATTCAAAAAGCTGCAATGAACCAGATCGATCTCATTGCCGGCGGCTGCCGCCTCCAATTCCAGATCACTGCTGTATTTCTGTAAGATTCGAAGAACCGTATCCCCCGAATACAAATAATCATTTAATGTAATCATAGCTCCCCTGCCTTAAGCCTCTGTATTGTTACAGTGCCTTCTTATATATCTGATACATATCCTCCTGATCCAGCTTCTTTATGCAGCCAACCGTTCTCTTTCCAAAATGGCTGCACTTTTCTGCCAGTTCACGAAGCTCTTCATCACTCGGATGAATGCCAAGCTCGGCAAGACTCGTTGGCATATTAACACTGCGGTAAAACTCCTCCATGGCACAAATACCGCGAAGTGCTGTCTCTTTCTCATCGTCCCCCTCTGTCTGTCCCATTACACGGACAGCAAACTGCGCAAATCTCGCCGGATTACCATCCAGCACATATCTCGCCCAGCTTCCCCAGACAGCTGCAAGACCTGCTCCGTGCGCCACATCAAACATGCCGCCAAGCTCATGCTCCAGCTGATGGCTCGCCCAGTCACCGCCTGCCGTACCACATCCGGTCAGTCCATTGTGCGACAGACTTCCTGCCCACATCACCTCTGCGCGTGCCTTGTAATTGTCCGGCTCCTTCATCAGGATCTGTGCATTCTCCATGACCGTCCGGATCAGATGCTCACTGAAACCATCCGTCAGATCCAGATTCTCCTCCTGATTAAAATAACGCTCCATCGTATGCATCATGATATCCACACAGCCGCTCGCCGTCTGATACTTCGGCAGAGTCATTGTAAGCTCCGGATCCATCACCGCAAATCTTGCACGACAACAGTCATTTCCATAGCCTCTCTTTAACCAGCCATTCTCATTGGTGATCACAGAGAAATTGCTCATCTCAGAGCCCGCCGCTGCGATCGTAAGAACAACGCCGATCGGCAGGCAGGACGTTGCCTCACGCTTTCTCTCATAGAAATCCCAGACATCACCGCCGTTTTCTACACCATAACCGATCGCCTTTGAGGAATCGATCACGCTGCCGCCGCCCACGGCAAGAATGAAATCAACCTGCTCCTTCTTGCACAGTTCAACACCTTCATAAACAAGGGAAAGTCTTGGGTTTGGCACAACGCCTCCCAGAGAAACATACGAAACACCTGCCTTGTCAAGTGCCTGAAGGATCCGGTCTAACAATCCGCTTTTGATAACACTTCCACTGCCATAATGAACCAGTACCTTGCTGCAGCCCTGCTCCTTCACCAGTTCTCCTACCTGATTTTCTGTTCCTTTTCCAAAAACCACCTTTGTCGGTGCATAATAGTCAAAATTTGTCATATTCATCCTCATTTCCGAAAGCTGATTCAGCCTCTTAATATTCGTATTTTATCATTTATTTTATTCTCAGGCAATATTCCTGCTTATTCCCCCGTTTATTTTCTCATATCTTCTGTCATCAGACAACTACCCTTGTCCATACTCCCGTTTCTTCTGTTCCCGGAATGTGATCATCATCTCTCTTGTCAGACTCAGTCCCTCCGGATCATCCCGGGCACAGAATACCCGGCTGACCACCATCTCTCTCCTCTCCATTTTATAACACTCCAAAGCAAAATACAACTAAAGATATGGTTGATCATTTTCTCGGCTTCCCGTATGTGAAATAAGAATTTCCGGCACTCTTGATTATTATTCGGATTATGATAATATGGGAAAGAACAATTCCAAAGAAAAGAGGACAAATCAATGATCAATCCGGCAATGATTTTTAAGATTAAAAGCTCCTGGGAGCGGTTCACTGTCTCCCACCCGAAGTTTCCAAAATTTCTGCAGGCAGCCGCAGCCAATGATGTCATGAGAGAAGGAACCATCCTTGAGATCAACATTACGACTCCGGAAGGTCGCGAGCTTTCCACCAATCTGAAACTGACAACAGACGATCTGCAGTTGATCGATGACATTAAAAATATGACCAGATAGCCTGTGGCTATCTGGTCATATTTTATGTGTGCGGTTACTCAGTCTTCGCATACCGATTATTTGATTGCGCCCATACCACATTTCTTATGTCCGATTATTTCGAAATCACATTTTGCCTGCCAACACATAAAAAATCCGTGAGCTATGTCTAAAAAATTGTCTTGTCACTAACGGATTTCGAAAAATCTGATTGCTTTGCTGCTTTGATCTTCGATAAACGCATCCTGCCGTACTCGCCCCGAGGTGGGAATCAGATGTTTCGAAAGGCACTTGCACCCGCCGGTACTTACGCCCCGGATTTTGCAAATGATATAGATACTCCATCGAACATCCGGGGCGTTATGTACCGCTGCGTGGTGCAGTGGTAGCGGGAGCGTGCCGTCCGAAATAGCTGAGCCCACCTATGGGGCTCAGTCGTGCGGATGCGTATTTATCAAAGCATTGCAAAGCAAAGATTTTTCAGAAATCCTACTGATCTGCGTCAATTTTTTAGTCATAGCTCACGGATTAACTTATTTTCCGAGGCAAAATGGATATTTTTTTCCGGACATAGGAAATATTATGGGCATACATTAATTTGAGGTATGGGAAGACTTAGAAACAATGGGTCATCTTTTATTTCAAAAAAATTTATTTAAAAAAACTCAAAATTCGAGAACTTTTCCGGGAATTATTACAATATGAGAGTGTAAGGGTTCTAACCGAGACGTCAAGGTGAGAGGAAAGGAATAGATAAGTGACAAAACAGGAATTTGACCGGTTTGTGTCCGAGAATGGAAAGGACATTCTCCGATTCTGCAGAATGAACACAGGGGGAACAGCAGAGGGAGATGATCTTTATCAGGACACAATGTTAAAGCTGTGGGAGCAGGCGGACCAATTGAATAAGAATGATTCTCTGAAAAGCTACGCACTTTCTGTTTCCATCCTTATGTGGAAAAACAAGAGAAGGAAATTTGCCTGGAGACGCAGGATCGCAGCGTTTGAAAGTTACGAAAAGCATATGGAGGACGCTGGGGACCGGATGGCAGGACGTCCGGCGGATAACCCGGAGGAAACATTTTTGCAGAAGGAGATGACGGAGTTTGTACAGAGACAGGTGCAGGCGCTGCCGGAAAAATACCGTACCGTCATCTACCTGTATTATTCTGCAGGTCTTAAGATACGGGAGATCGCGGACTGTCTGCAGATTCCGGAAAACACAGTGAAAAGCAGGATGCGCAAGGCGAAGGACATTCTGAAAACAAAATTGGAGGTTGTTAAATATGAAGGATAAGGAATTAGATCAGATTTTACAACATGCCCTTACTCCAACCGTAAGTGATGAAGAAATAAAAGTCAATTATGAAATGGAGGGAAGACCTATGATGAAAAAGAAAAATTATTTTAAGCCTGCGGTTGCACTGGTAGCGTGTGCGGCACTTGTGGCAGGGATCGGCTTCGGAAATCTGCCGGACAGGATATTTGATAACATGTCCCATAAAACGGACACACCTGCGACGACAAAGGAAGCACAGAATACGGGGAGTGGCTTTGTGGTAAAGGTAAAGGCTGCCGAGACGAAGGAACTGAAACAGGGGGAGAAGCAGCTTATTGTATATCCGTCCGACTGTCAGGGAGAATCCTGGGCCGGTAATGATAAGGACAAGGTTGTCAGTTATGCTGTGGAAACGCCGTTAGTCTGTGAAGGAAAGAACATGGACACGATCACCTATTCGGTTGATAAAGGATTTTTCCGCATTGTTACACCGAAGAAAATGTCTTATGTGATCGATGGAGAAGAATATAAGCCATCGGACAGATTTATTGAGAACTTCAATACGACTGGGAATCAGCCCGGTATGACGGAAAAGTATTATAAATCCTACACTGTTTCAGCAAAGGAGCAGAACCGTAAGGGTGTCTCTGTAGAAATCTGTGACACGAAGAAGGTGTCCGATGAATTATATGACAATCTCTGGACCGAGGACATAAATACGGGTGAGAAGGAGATGGCAGTTGAGGCGGAGACGAAGAACAAGATCATGAATGATCCGCAGATTACCTGCAAGGTTAACTACAAAGAAGATTCTACTGAGAAATCGGAGAGTATTAAAGTAGTTGTAAAGCACGAAGTAATGAGTTATAAAGCCGCTACGGATATCTATCCGAGCCTGTCGGAAAAGTTTAATATCTTAGACGATGTAAAAAGAGTTTTCGTAACCTTTGAAAGAAGATAAGGGAAACAAAATGAAATTTCTCGAAATTTCCCGAAAACGCCAAATTATTTCTTGTAAATTTCCCGAAAACAATTTATAATATAGAAAATAAAAGAAATTGTTTGGGAAACGTGGAGAACAGGAACACTTTCTAAGAGAGCCGTCATGCGATGATGCGATATGGGTCATTGTATGGCGGCATTGATGAATGGGGGCGTGAGTATGGGACAGGATATTATTCGGGCGAAGGAGTTAGCGGATCAGTGGGGAATTACCCCGAGACGTGTGAATCAGTTATGTGCGGACGGCTCTCTGGAGGGAGCATACAAGGCGGGAAGATTCTGGATGATTCCGTCGGATGTTAAGAAGCCGGATTTCCTGCGGGAGAAGGCATCCTATACAGTGCGCACACAGCAGCACGGCGACAGTCCGCTGCCATGCCCGGTGGGGATCACTTCCTATAAGGAGGTGGTCAGCGAGTGCTATTATGTAGACAAGACCCTGCTGCTGCGCCAGATGATCGATGACCACAGCAAGGTCTTTTTGTTTACAAGACCACGGCGTTTCGGCAAGACGCTGATGATGGATATGGTACGGACGTTTTTTGAGCGGAGCACAGAGGATACCTCCGTCTATTTCACGGACAAGAAGATATGGTCCTGTGGAGAGAAGTACCGGGAGCTTCAGGGAAAGTATCCGGTGATCTTTCTTTCCTTTAAGGATGCGCATCAGACGAGCTGGGAGGCGATGTATAAGAGCCTTTGCTTTACGCTGCGCGAGGAGTTTGTGCGTCACAGAGAGATTTTGGAGTCGGATGCACTGAACGAGTACGACAGGCGCTTCTTTCAGAATATTACAGAGGATAAGGCGGAGATCACGGATTATCAGTATGCGCTTGGCAAGCTTTCTGCGATGCTGACGACATGCTATCAGAGCAAGACGATCATTATCATTGACGAGTATGACACGCCGATCCAGCAGGGACATCTGCATCATTATTTCGATGAGGTGATCGGCTTTATGCGCAATCTCTTATCCTCTGCATTAAAGGATAATGAGAACCTTGAGTTTGGCATTCTGACTGGAATCCTTCGGATTGCAAAGGAGAGTTTGTTCAGTGGACTGAATAATCTGGTTGTCAACACGATCCTTGATGATAAGTATGCGGAGTATTTCGGGTTTACCGGGGAAGAGGCGGCACAGATGGCGGCTTATTACGGGGTGCCGGAGAAGCTGGAGCAGATCCGTGAGTGGTATGACGGCTATGTGTTTGGTGAGACGGAGGTGTACAATCCGTGGTCTGTGATCAACTACTTTAATAATAACTGTAAGCCGAAGGCGTTCTGGTCACGGACGAGCGGCAATGAGATCATTGGCGAGCTGATCCGCGGAGCCGGAAAGGAGCTGTATCAGAATCTGTCTCTGCTTCTGCAGGGGGAGGAGATACAGGCGATCATTGACACGGACATTATTTATCCGGAGGTCAACAGTGATCCGGATATTATCTGCAGCTTCCTGCTGGTGGCGGGATATCTGCGCGTGACCTCGGTGATCAGTGAGTGGAATGACAATCCGATCTGCTCGCTTGCGATTCCGAACCGGGAGATCAAGAGCGTGTTCATGAAGGAGATCCTCGACAGTTACAACCAGCTGTTCAGCGGATCGATCCTGCGAAACTTCGAGGTGGCACTGCGAACCGGCGATACGGCGCTTTTTACCGATACGCTGCAGACCTATCTGATGCAGTCTGCCAGCACCTTTGACACGGCGAGCGAGAACTTTTATCCCGGTACGGTGTTTGGGATGCTTGCGATCCTGTCGGACCGGTATTATATTTCCTCGAACCGGGAGTCCGGGGAGGGGCGGTTTGATGTACAGCTTGAGCCGCGGGACAGAACGCAGATGGGCTATATCATCGAGTTTAAGGCAGGTAAGGAGCTTTCCGAGCAGGCACTTTCTGACACTGCGGGGAAGGCGGTCAGCCAGATCAGGGAGAAGCAGTACAGCACAGAGATGGAGTATCGTGGCATCACGAAGATCGGATTCTTCGGGATTGCGTTTTGCGGCAAGAAGGTAGCCTGTGCCTATGAAGAGAGAAAGGAAGGTTGATTTATTATGAAAATTGTGATTTTAGATGGCTATACAAGCAATCCGGGTGATTTAAACTGGGATAAGCTTAAGATACTTGGAGATCTGACCGTATATGAGTACACAAAGAATCAGACGGAGGATGTCGTGGAACGTCTGCAGGATTGTGAGATTGCGCTGACCAATAAAACGGTCATTACGAAGGAGATCATGGAGGTCTGTCCGAAGCTTCGTTATATCGGCGTGCTTGCGACCGGCTACAATGTCGTTGATATGAAAGCAGCCGCAGAGCGCGGGATCACGGTTACCAATGTGCCGGGCTACAGCACACAGGCAGTGGCACAGCAGGCATTTGCGCTGCTTCTGGAAATCTGTTCCCATGTGGCGCACCACAGCAGTGAGGTGCACAGTGGCAGATGGAGCAGAGGACGGGATTTCTGTTTCTGGGATTATCCGCTGGTGGAGTTGGATCACAAGACGGCGGGCATCATTGGTTTTGGTCAGACCGGCAAGGCGATCGGGCGTGTGGCGAAGGCATTTGGCATGCGGGTCATCACCTGCGGTTCGCATGCGACGGAGGAAGGGAAAGCCATCGGAGAGTATGTGGCGAGAGAACAGCTTCTGCGGGAGTCGGACGTGATCTTTCTTGCGTGTCCGCTCAATGAGGAGACAAAGGATCTGATCTGTGCGGAGACGATCACGCAGATGAAGGATGGCGTGATCCTGATCAATACGAGCCGTGGCGGTACGATCGTGGAGAAGGATCTGGCGCAGGCGTTAAAGAGCGGGAAGATTTACGGTGCGGGTGTGGACGTCGTATCTGTGGAACCGGCACAGCCGGATAATCCGCTGCTTTCCTGCGATAATTGTGTGATCACACCGCATATTGCATGGGCGACGAAGGAGGCGAGAGGACGTCTGATCGATATTGCGTCGGAGAATGTACGCAGCTTTCTTGATGGGGCGCCGGTAAATGTGGTGGCGTAATTGGATAAGATATGTTATACTCATAAACATAGATGCGAAGAGGCACATTTCTGATATGGAATGTGCCTCTTTTCGTATATAAGAAATCTGTATGGAACGGAGGGATATTATGGCGGAGACGATTTATAACTCAACCCCGGCGAGAGATGGTTTTCATATGCCGGCAGAATTCGAACCGCAGGAACGTGTCTGGATGCTTTGGCCACAGCGACCGGACAACTGGAGGGATGGGGCAAAGCCGGCACAGGAGGCGTATACAGAGGTGGCAAAGGCGATCAGTCGATTTGTGCCGGTGACAATGTGTGTGAATGGAGATCAGTATCAAAACGCCAGAGAGAAGCTGCCGTCCGATATTCAGGTGGTGGAGATGTCCGGCAATGATGCATGGATGCGGGATATGGGGCCTGCTTTTGTGGTGAACGAAGAAGGCTTGCTGCGGGGCTGTGACTGGAGGTTTAATGCGTGGGGAGGTTTTGTAGATGGTCTTTATTTTCCGTGGGATAAAGATGATCAGATTGCCGGAAAGGTTTGTGAGATGATCGGTGCAGACTATTACCGCCTGCCGGATTTTGTGCTGGAGGGAGGCTCTTTTCATGTGGACGGGGAAGGGACGGTACTCACAACGAAAATGTGTCTTTTGAGCAGAGGACGCAATCCGCATATGACGCAGGAGCAGATTGCGGAAACGCTGTGTGATTATCTGGGGGCAGACAAAGTGCTGTGGCTTTCGGACGGCATTGACCCGGAGGAAACGAATGGTCATGTGGACGATGTAGCTTGCTTTGTGCGCCCGGGCGAGGTGGCATGTATTTATACGGAGGATGAGTCCTCTCCGTTTTATGAGACGGCACAGCAATGTTACCGGGAGCTTTGCGGGATGACGGACGCCAAAGAAAGGAAACTGAAGGTGCACCGGGTCTGCTGTCCGAAAGAACCGGTGCAGATCGGCGATGATTTCCGGATCGATCATATGCCGGGCACGATTCCGCGTGAACAGGGCGAGCTTTGCATTGCTTCGTATCTGAATTTTCTGATCACAAACGGTGCGGTGATCGTGCCACAGTATGGAGATGAAAATGATGCGCTGGCATTGGAACAGATACAGGAGATCTTTCCGGAGAGAGAGGTTATTGGCGTATATACGCGCGAGATCGTATATGGCGGTGGCAATATTCACTGCATTACGATGCAACAGCCGAAGTGCAGGTGAAATCTATGTGGTGACAAGGAGGTTTTAACAATGAGAAATGTAACAGTAGCGGCAACGCAGATGGCATGTACATGGGATCGTGAGGAGACGCTGGAGCGGGCAGCAGGTCTTGTTGAGGAGGCGGCACAGAAGGGTGCCAACATTGTTCTTTTGCAGGAACTTTTTGAGACACCGTACTTTTGTCAGCAGGAGCGTACGGAATATCTGAAGCTTGCAACCACAGTGGAAGAAAATCCGGCGATTGCATATTTTCAGAAGATGGCAAAGCAGAAGGAGCTTGTCATTCCGGTGAGCTTTTACGAAAAGGCGGGCAACACCGCATTCAACAGTGTGGCAGTGATCGATGCGGACGGCAGTATTCTGGGCGTTTACCGCAAAACGCATATTCCGCATTCCTTATTATATGAAGAAAAATTTTATTTCACGCCGGGTGACACGGGATTTCGTGCCTGGAAAACGCAGTTTGGGACGATCGGTGTAGGCATCTGCTGGGATCAGTGGTTCCCGGAGACGGCAAGAGGGATGGCACTGCAGGGCGCGGAAATTTTAATGTATCCGACAGCGATCGGCAGTGAGGCGGTGGAGACGATTGATTCCATGCCGCATTGGAGACGATGCATGCAGGGACACGCGGCGGCAAATATCATGCCGGTCATCGCATCAAACCGCATTGGCACGGAGACCGACGAGACGAGCATGACCTTCTATGGATCCTCGTTTATCACGGATCACACCGGTCAGATCCTGCAGGGGGCGGATCGGGAAAGTCAGACGGTTCTTGTGCAGAGCTTTGATCTGGATGAGATTGAGGAGTACCGCAGATCCTGGGGAGTGTGGAGAGACAGACGACCGGAAATGTATGGGATACTGACAACACACGGGAGGTAGAAGGAATTTTGCTTTTTTAAAGGTTATATGCTACAATATGGCGATAGTTAGACACGACTAACTATCGCCATGTTTTTGTTTTTGCATATAGATAAAGATAAGATAGAATCAATATGTGATATTTTGTCTGAAACCCTGCAGATTCTATATTTGCAGGAACACAGAAAGGAGACAAGAATGTCTGAACTGATTACACTTAGCATTCCGTTTCTGGGGACATCTCTTGGGGCGGCGATGGTATTTTTCATGAAGGATAAGATTGCACTACGGATCGAGAAGCTGTTGCTTGGATTTGCGGCGGGAGTGATGATCGCCGCTTCTGTATGGTCTTTGCTGATCCCGGCGATCGAGATGACAGAGGCACAGGGGAAGCTTGCGTGGCTGCCGGCGGTGACAGGATTTTTGCTCGGCATTGGATTTCTGCTTGTGTTAGATACGGTGATACCACATCTTCATTTGAAAAGCAGTGAGCCGGAGGGGCTTCACGCCGGACAGCCGCGCCTGTCCAAAACGACGATGATGCTTTTTGCGGTGACGCTGCATAATATCCCGGAGGGAATGTCGGTCGGGGTTGCGTATGCGGGCAGTATGATGAAGGGGGCGGGGATCACGGTGGCGGGAGCGTTTGCTCTGGCGCTTGGTATTGCGATCCAGAATTTTCCGGAGGGGGCGATCATTTCGCTGCCACTTTGCGGAGAGGGGATGAGTCGCAGGAAAGCCTTTGTGTGCGGTGTGTTGTCCGGGATTGTGGAGCCTGTGGGTGGCTTTATCACAATTCTGATCGCGGGGGCGATCTCTCCGGTGCTTCCGTATCTTCTGGCATTTGCAGCGGGAGCCATGATGTATGTGGTGATCGAAGAACTGATTCCGGAATGTCAGGACGGGGTACACAGCAACATCGGAACTATTGGGGCGGCGCTGGGGTTTGCTCTGATGATGGTGCTTGATGTGGCACTGGGGTGAAGTCCGGGGTGATACAGATGATATTTCGCATGAAATCGGTGTGCTGAAAGGGATAATTTACCCCATACTAGCCGTTTGGTTAGTTGACTTATTATATAAATGTTGTTATATTTGATGTAAAATACACCTTATTTTGCATAAACGCAGGAGAAGGCGTTTGAAAATGCCGTGTATTTTCGGAGAGTTAAAGGAAAAAGTATGAAAATTGAAACAAGAATGGAGGAATGTGTATGAAAGGAATGAGAAAACGTCACCGGAAGAGGCTGACAGCGGTTGTTACTGCCGTTGCACTGATCTGCACAGGCGGTGTGCTGCCGGAGAACATGGCTTATGCAGCGGAGCAGACAGAAGAAGGTGTTGCAATTGATAAGGAGAATTTTCCGGATGAGAACCTGCGAAATTATCTCAAAGAAAGTGGATTTGATAAGAACGATGACGGTTATTTTTCACAAAGTGAGCTGGATGCCGTTGAAGAAATGGAAGCAATATATAATAAACTGGAAAATCTGAAGGGGCTTGAGTATTTCCGGAATCTGAAGTCTTTGGATATCCGATTGAATAATATCAGCGGAGAACTGGATCTGCAGTTGTTCCCTAATCTGACCAGTGTTTATTGTGATGATAATGAGATTACATCTATCCGGTTTGGAGAGGACTGTAAGCTGGAATTGATAGAATGTAATTACAATCAGATCGAAGTGTTGGATGTGAGTGGATTGGATCACCTGGACCAGCTTAACTGTACGGGCAATCCGCTCAAGGTATTAAAATTTAATGAGAAATGGACTTCTATCAGATTGTACTGCGATGAATGCAGTCTTACAAGCCTGAAATTCCCGGAAAGCCTGGACGCATCTGAAACTCAGATTAACTGTGAGAATAATGTTACCTATTTAACACAGAAAAATATTGACTTTCTGGATCCGGAAATGTTTCCGGATTTTGATACCGGAAAGATTCAGAAGGTCGTGAAGCTGACAAAAGAACAGGCAGAAGCCGGAAAGAGCGGAACGGATATTTTTGATGAGTTGAAAGGCTCCGATTATAAGCTGACGGATCTGCAGCTTGGGGATCGGATCATTTATACCTATGACTGTGGAATAGGTATGAGCTTTGATTTTACCGTGCGTGTCGGATATTCTGAGGAGATGTTTCCTCCGAACAGACCGGATGGAATACAATATGTGGAGTACACCGTCAGCACTGTGGGAGAAGTACCACTTCCGGAAGGATGGAAATGGAAGGATGAAGATGCAGATCTTGTACTTCCGTTTGGAAACTGGTATGAAGTCACCGCAGAATATGTGGGTGACAATGCAGAGTATTATGCGAACATATATCAGGATGTAGAGATATGGAAAGATTACTGTCAGCATCCTAATGATATGCGGGAGCTTAAGGATGAGCAGAAGGCAGACTGCACGCAGTCTGGATATACCGGAGATTATTACTGCGGTGTGTGCGGGAATCTTCTGTATAAAGGTGAGTATATTCCGATACAGCACCGGCTTGAACTGGTCGAAGAGAAGGAAGCCACTCAGACTGAGCCGGGCAATATACAGTATTTTGTCTGCTCTGCCTGTGGAAAGCTTTTCTTAGATGAGGACGGATATCATGAGGTGGGGATAGAGGATGTGACAATCCCTGTTCTGGAACCGGATCCGACCGATGAGCCGGTGCCGGCTCCGAGTGAGGATCCAACCGCAGAACCAACGAAGGAGCCGAATCCGACGGAGGCGCCCCTGCCAACGCCGGGAGTAAGTGAGACACCGGTGCCAACCGAGGAACCAACCCCGGTGCCAACGGAAGAGCCAACGACAGCACCGAGTGCAGAGCCGACCCGTGAACCGGAGATTACGCCGGAGCCGACGACAGCCCCGGCACCATCGGAGGAACCAACGACGACACCGATGCCAAGTGAAGAGCCAACGACAGCACCGATGCCAAGTGAGGATCCGACAGTGGCACCAACCGCAGAACCAACGAAGGAGCCGAATCCGACGGAGGCGCCCTTGCCAACGCCGGGGGTAAGCGAAACACCGGTGCCGACCGAAGAGCCGACCCCGGCACCGAGTGAGGATCCAACTACAGCGCCGAGTGAGAAACCGACGGCTGAGCCAACCCGTGAGCCGGAGATCACACCGGAGCCGACAACAGCGCCGGCACCAAGTGAGGAACCAACCACGACACCAATGCCGAGTGAAGAGCCAACGATGGCACCGTCAGAGGAACCAACCATGGCGCCAATGCCAAGTGAGGATCCGACAATGGAACCAACCGCTGAACCAACGGAGGAGCCGAAGCCAACTGAGGCACCACTGCCAACGCCGGGAGTAAGTGAGACACCGGTGCCAACCGAAGAGCCAACCCCGGTACCAACGGAGGAGCCGACAACCATGCCGAGCGAAGAGCCGACCCGTGAGCCAGCGAAAACCGCTGCACCGATAGAGCCAACGAAGGAGCCGGTACTGACAGATGCGCCGGTACCGACCGAAGTGCCAACGCAGAAACCGGAAGTGCCGGAGATCACACCGGAGCCGACAGTCCCGGCAGTTCCGACGGTTGTACCACCTGTCCGGACACCTGTTCCGACACAGACGGTACAGGCAACACAAACTCCTGCGACACCGGCACCGACCCCTGTTTCAACTCCGAAGACGAATCGGAAGAAGCCGGCAAAGGTTGGCAAGATCATTACCTCTTCTGCAGGCTACCGTTTCAAGGTGACAAGCAGCAAAGTGAAAAATCCAGAGGTTGCACTGTATCGTCCGGGTTCCGGACGTAAGGAAGTAAAGATTGGTACGAAGGTAACGATTAATGGAATTAGTTATTCCGTTACTTCGGTTTGCGAGCGGGCATTCCGCAGCAACAAGAGAGTGACAAAGGTATCTCTGGGTTCCAGAGTTGATAAGATTGGAAAAGAAGCATTTGCAAACTGCAGAAATATCAAAGTTCTTTATATTTATTCTCCAAGACTGAAAGCATCAGATATTGGAGAGAACGCATTTAAGGGCATCAATAAAAGGGTTAAGATTTCCGTCCCAAAGGCGAAAATGAAGGAGTATAAGGAGCTGTTCCGCGAGAAAGGATTAAGCAAGCAGACGTCCGTGACGACCGGAAAAGTGCAATAACATTTTCGGGATGTCATTACAAAGTGTTATGGAAGTAATAAAAAAGTATATCTTTACAAGTGATAAAACCTTGTCTATAATAGGTGCATAATTTCAATTGGATTGAAACAGGCGATGGAGCTTATAAAAGTAAGCACGTCGTCTGTTTTTTTCTTTACATACATTGAAATTAATCGTAGCCGGAGGAGAAGACATCGTATAGAAGGGAGACATGACTATGAAAACATTAAAAAGAGTAAAGAGAAGAGCAATTTCGATATTGATGACAGGTGCACTGGTAGCGACAATGCTTACCGGATGCGGAAGTAGTTCAGATGCAGGAAGTTCATCCGGGGCAGGCAGCAGTTCTGAGGCAGGAGGTACAACTGATCTGAGTAAGGTTGAATTAACCGTTGGAACATCAGGAACATACGCACCGTTTTCTTATTTTAAGGAGGATGGAAAGACACTGCAGGGTTTTGATGTGGAATTGTTGAAAGCATTGCAGGATAAGCTTGGATTTAAGATTAAAAATGATACGATCCAGGATATGGATTATGGTCCGCTCACAACGTCACTGACGCAGGGACAGATCGATCTCGGAGCCGCAGCACTCTGTGCGACTGATGAACGAAAAGAAGTCATGAACTTCTCGGATATTTATTATGACGCAGGTATCATTGTTGCAGTTGGTAAGGATAACAACGACATCAAGTCTGTGGATGATCTGACAGATGGCAAGTATAAGGTAGCAGTCCAGACCGGAACGATCGCATACGAATATGCAACATCAAAGCTTCCGGAGAAATGTCTGCAGAGCTTTGATTCTCAGGCGCTAGCATATAAGGCAGTCGAGGGTGGTCAGGCAGATGCGACGATCTACGATGCACCGGGTACCTCTTATTCAATTAAGACCGGTGAGGTAAAGCTTAAGATTGTCGGTGATGAGTTCTACAATGGTCAGGCACCATACGCACTTGCATTCTCCTTTGATATCTGTAAGAAATATCCGGATATCGTTGAGCAGTTCAATAAGGCAATTAAGGAGCTGCAGGATGACGGTACGATCGATAAGCTGAAGAAGGATTGGTGCGAATAATACAAAAACAAGTTCTAAGCTTATAAAAAACATAAGCTAAGAACCAGTACGGTTTTGTATTTTGAAAAAGCTTCGCTTTTTCGCATAGACCAAAATATTATCTTTTTCGTAAATACACATTGCCGGGGCGCTTGAAGGTGCCCCGGATTTCATAAGGAGGCAGGACATGGGGATTGATCTTGAATTATTACAGGCCATTGGTCCGATGCTGTTTCGTGGTTTGAAGGTCACCATGGAGATTGCGGTGATCGGTATACTGTTTGGCTTTGTCCTTGGTTCTCTTTGCGGATATGCTCTGCAGAGCCGCAATAAGATTGCAAAAGGAATTGCCAATATTTATGTATGGATCATGCGTGGTACCCCGATCGTGGTGCAGGCATTGTATGTATATTTTGTGGTGCCGGAGATCATCGGACTGATCAAGGGGGAGAGAGTGGTGCTGGATCCGACATTGGCCGGTATCCTTGTTATCACATTAAATGCAGGTGCATTTATATCACAGCTTGTGCGGGGAGCACTGGACAGCGTGGATATTGGACAGAAGGAAGCGGGAGCGTCGCTTGGCTTAAGTCCGATGCAGATTATGATACATATTATAATTCCACCGGCATTTCGTTCTATTATCCCGAGTTTGTTTAACCAGTTTATTATTTCCGTAAAGGACACTGCACTTCTGTCCATGATTTCGGTCAATGAAATTACAAGACAGACGCAGAATTATGTTATGAGAACCTACAAAACGATTCCGGGATATACCGTGTGTGCCATTTTCTATCTGGTACTTTTGTCTGTCCTGATGATCGTACAGAAGATGGTTGAAAAGCGGATTGCCAATAAATAGGAGGTGCCATATGGGAAATACAATGATAAAGGTAAACCATCTGTCGAAGGCATTTGGTGATCTGGAGGTCCTGCGGGACATTAATATGGAGGTTAGCGAGGGAGAGGTTGTCTGTATCATCGGACCGTCCGGCTCAGGAAAAAGTACATTCCTGCGCTGCATCAATCAGTTAGAAACACCCACCTCGGGAGAAGTTCTTTATAAAGGGGAAAATATCTGCGATTCAAAGGCAGATATCCGGAAGTTCCGGGAGGAAGTGGGAATGGTGTTTCAGCGGTTTAATCTGTTTCCGCTCAAGACGGTACTCGGAAACGTGACGATGGCTCCGGTTCTGACAAAGCATCGCAACAAAGCCGAGGCAAAGGAAATCGGTATGGAGCTTCTGAAAAAAGTTGGTCTTGAGAGCAAGGCACATGTGATGCCGTCAACCTTATCCGGTGGTCAGCAGCAGCGTGTGGCGATCGCCAGAGCACTAGCTATGGAGCCGGCAGCGCTGTTATTTGATGAGCCGACATCGGCATTGGATCCGGAGCTTGTCGGAGAAGTGTTAAATGTTATGAAGGATCTGGCAAAGGAAGGAATGACTATGATCGTCGTTACGCATGAGATGGCATTTGCAAGGGATGTGGCAGACCGCGTCATCTTTATGGCAGACGGATATGTCGTGGAGGAAGGTCCGGCGAAGGAGGTTATGGAGAATCCGAAGGAAGAGCGTACGAAAGCATTCCTGTCCAGATTCTTAAATCAGTAGTGTCCGATAAAAAGGACAGCGACACCGATAATGCCATATGTCCGATAAACAGGATAGAGACACCGATAATGCCATATGTCCGGTAAACAGGATAGAGACACCAATAATGCCATATGTCCGATAAATAGGACAGACACGATAATACGAAACCAGGGCGTTTGCACCAGTGCCGCGGTGCAGACAGAAAAGAAGCCGGATTCGGCGGCACAGAATCGAGGGAGACTATGAAGAAATTTGTCGTAACGATCACAAGAGAATTTGGAAGCATGGGACGTCCGATCGCAAAACGGTTGTCAGAGCTGCTTCATGTGGAGTATTATGATAGAGATATTGTCGAGGCGGCATCACAGAAGCTGGATCTGCCGGTTTCCGTCATTAGTAATGAGGAGGAAAAGGACACCTCCGGATTTTTTGAAATGCTGTTTCCGCTCGGAACAGAATCTGCAGACCGTCAGACAAGGATCTTTCAGGCACAGAGTGGCATCATCACGGCACTTGCGGCGAAGGAATCCTGTATTATCGTAGGACGCTGTTCCGATTATGTCCTGCGCGATGAGCCGAATGCATTTCATGTGTTTGTCTACGCATCTTATAAGGACCGTCTTGCCAACTGTACAGGACCTCTCGGTATGAAGGAAGAGGAAGCCAAGAAGATGATCACGGAGGTCGATAAAGCGAGAAACCGTTATCACAAAAGATATGCGAAGTTTAGTTCGTCCGATCCGGCGCACAAGCATCTGATCATCAACAGTGGACTTCTGGGAGTGGAACAGACTGCACAGATCCTTGCGGAGATCGTACAGATGCGGTTTAAGGATGATGAACCGGACTCATAACAGGGAGGCGATGTTTGTGGCAAAACAGAAAAAAAGAACATTTGCAGTACCCGCTATTCTGGCGGCAGGGAGTCTCTGGGGATCCATGGGACTCTTTGTTCGCGTTTATAATGCAAGAGGGCTGCAGAGTATGGATATTGTGGCGATACGTGCAATGGCAACGGTGATCGCCATGTTTGTGTTTATGATATTTTTCCGCAGGGAGCTGCTTCGGATCCGTTTGCGGGATCTGTGGTGTTTTCTCGGAACAGGGATAGGCAGTATTGTTTTCTTTAATTACTGCTATTTCAAGACGATTTCCCTGACCTCTATGTCGGTGGCAGCCGTACTTCTTTATACGGCACCTGCGATTGTCATGGTTCTGTCGCGTATCCTTTTTGGCGAGCGCTTTACGGTTCGGAAGGTGACGGCACTTGTCATGACATTTGTCGGCTGTATTTTCGTGACGGGGATCATCGGAGATGCCGTCTCATTAAATGCGGCGGGGATTCTGACCGGACTTGGTTCGGGCCTTGGATACGCACTTTATTCGATCTTTTCCAGGTATGCGATCGACAGGGGATATCATTCTCTGACGATCTCTTTTTATACCTTTCTGGTGGCGGCAGTGACCACGCTTCCGTTTATCAACGGAGCGGGCATCTGGAGTGTGACGGTCAGCAGCGGTGGCATGATCGCATTTTTTCTGGTATTCGGCGTGATCAGCACCGTGCTTCCGTACACATTATATAATTATGGTTTAAATACGATGGAAAATGGCCGTGCTTCGATCATTGCATCGGTTGAACCGCTTGTGGCAACGCTTCTTGGAATTGTGATATTCCACGAGAAAATGAGCCTCGGAGGCGTGGCGGGAATGGCTCTGATCCTGGGCGCACTGGTACTTTGCAATACGAAGCCGGCAGAGAAATAAGATACTAAGACTTCCCATACCTCAAATTGATGTATGGGAAGTCTTAGTAAGATATTTAATCTATGCCAGCAGCTCCTTTAGGAAGATCTGCAGTAACCGCTGTCCCTTGTGGACGAGGCTGTCTTTTCCGTCCTTAACGCACCAGTCGTAAATGATGCCGCGCTCCAGCGAGAAATAATTATCGGCGAGTTCTCTGGCATTTTCGGAACGGCGGAACTCTCCCTTGTCTTGTCCCTCTTCAATGATCTGCGGGATCAGAGAATAATAGAATCGCTTTTTATTCAGGAGATTGCGTTTCGTATCGATGTCTTCCATATACAAATGTTTCACAAGAGGAAGAGGAACCTCCGTCTCGATCAGATGGAAAAGCTCACGGTTCAGATAAAGCAGTGTCTCGTAGCGGCTGAGCCGTGGGTTGATCTGCACCATCAGGTCTGCGTATTTGCGGTCAAACAGATCGCCGAGCGTGTATTCCAGATCATCCTTTTCCTGAAAATACCGGTGGAAGATTTCGGATGTCACGCCGGCAAGCTCCACAACATCTTCTACAGATGTAGAATCATATCCTTTCTCATGAAATAACTGCCATGCAGCGCGCACGATGCGGCTGCGGTCACTCTCCTTCGGTGCCTTTTTCTGTGTACCCAGAAGAAATCCAAGCTCCAGCGGATCCTCCGGATCAAGAAGCCATGTGTTCATGCCGGTCATATAAGCACTTCCGGTAATCTGAGGGATGATGCCGCGGTATCCGCCGACATCGACCTCCTTCGTGGCTTCCCCGGTGAAAAGCGAGCCGGTAACACTCTCGTAGACAAATGGTGTGTGCAGGGCAAGCTCGCCCTTCGCGTAAAGAGCCGCCATTTTCGCACTTGTTCCGGTACCGCACGGAGAGCGGTCTGCCTGCGCCATGCCGAAGATCACGCAGTTTTTCATGTCCGCCTCCGGCTTGTCGGTATGGCTGTAAAACTCCACCAGATCCACGGTTGTGATGTCCAGATACGGATGCTTAATCGGCACGGTTTCATTGATCTTTTTCAGGAGCAGCATGCCGAGCTCCGACAGAATGTCAACGTTTTCCATCGTGATGTCAATACCGATCTGCTCGGCATCCACCAGGGCAAAAAACGAACCGCCAAAGGAAATATCATACGGGATCATGCCGTAGCCCTGAATGTCGATCGTCTGGTTTTCCTTATAGAGAAAGGCGGGAACATTCAGAATGCTGACCTGCTCCGCTTTACCGTTCTGTACTTTGACGCGTGTGCGGATCAGACCGGAAGGGGCATCCAGCACAACATCGGTGTAAGGCTCGGAAACATCGACCATGCCGGTTTCCACCAGCATGGAGGCGGTGCCGATACTGCCGTGTCCGCACATGTTCAGACATCCGCCCGAATCCATAAAGATTACGCCGTAGTCCGCTTCCTCATGCACCGGCGGTGTCAGCAGTGCACCAAACATATCGCGGTGACCGCGCGGCTCCAGCATCAACGCCTTGCGGTAGTGATCGTAATGGCTGATCAGATATTCCTTCTTCTCCATCATAGTCTGTCCCGGCAGCTCCGGAAATCCATCGTATATGATCCGCGTGGCTTCTCCCATCGTGTGGGAATCGATCGTGCGAAAGGAATGCTCATAAAGCTTCTCATTATAGGTGCAATTCATGCAAATCCCCTTCTTTCTGTATATCATGTTTCAATTCGACAGTTTTTTGTAAAATAAAAGGCAAAGATGCATAGAAGCTGCACCCTTGCCTGACTTTGTAATCATTATAAAACAGATGGTGACATAGGGGAAACGACATTTTTTAATGAATGGCATAACGGTTTGTTATGGGAATAGAGAACATACGAAAGAACAGTGTGACTTATCTCCCCCTCCTTTTTCGCGTAAATTCGGGTATAACAACTGCCAAATCACGATTTAGTAAATCACGATTAGACACTCTTGAGGAGAAGTTTTCTGATCGGGAATAACAGGGATGATCCATCGGACTTTGCATTTCTTTTGTTTGACATAAAGTATATAGAAATATTTAATAAATATTAAAGTATATAGAAATGTATAAAAATATATGAAGTATATAAAAATGTATAAAGGAGTGTGGCGTCTATGGAGAATCCTTATTCTCTGGTATTTGGGAAAATGCCGGGAAATTATATTGATCGTGAATTAGAGTTAAATGAAATTATAGAGACTTATCTGGAACAAGAACCAAGTATCCGGGCATATGCTCTTACAGGTCTTCGTGGCTGCGGGAAAACAGTTGCGCTGTCATTTGTGGAAAAATATTTTCGGAAGCGGGAAGATTTCATTGTTATTTCTTTGAACAGTGATCTTGATATGTTTGAACAGATATTGGAACATTTGTCGCAGAAGAAACTTTTAGACGAATTAAAGATCAGTGTTTCTGTGATGGATATCACTTTGGAAAAGACGCAGTCGATTGAAAGTGCAAATCATAAGATCGAACAATATTTGGAATGTATCACAAAGAAAAAGAAACGCATTTTATTTACAATAGATGAGATTTCCAATACGCAGAATATCAAAGCCTTTTTTCAATCATTTAATATCTGGTTAAGAAAAGATTATGACATTGTAATATTAATGGCAGGATTGAAGAAAAATATTTTGTCTTTGCAGAAAGATGATCGTATCAGTTTTTTGAAACGGGCAGAGAAGAAAGATTTAAAACAGTTAAGCTTAAATTCGATTATGTTGGATTACCAAAAGAACTTGCAGCTGACAGATAAGGAAGCCGGTGACATGGCATTATTTACGAAGGGCTATTCTTATGCGTTTCAGGTGCTGGGTTATCTGTGTTTTCGGACAAAGAAAAATTACAAAGAAGTCATTGATCAATTTGATGAAAAGATGACGAATAATGTTTATGATATTATCTGGGAAGATATGTCACAAAAAGAAAAAGAGGTTTTACAGGCAATGTTTCAGGCGAAGGAACTGACGACCCGGGAAATATTGCGTGTTTCACAAATGAATAAGAATACTTACAATGAATATCGTAGAATTCTTATTTCGAAAGACATACTGATTGATAAGGGATACGGAAAGATCGATTTTACGTTGCCAAGATTTAAAGAGATTGCCTGTCGAAATATTGAATTGGGGTTTTGGACAAATTAAAAGTGATTACATCATTTCCATTTGACGACTCCCATAACATAGTGTTATGATACACGAAACGATATCAACGGGGATGTCCTGGACACAGGATGTCCCCGTTTTTTACTGTCAGACCGACAGATTTTATGGGAAGGAGTGGTTGGATGGACATCAACAAATACATTCTTTTTGCTGACGTGGCGGCGACAAAGAATTTCACGAAAAGCGGGGAGCGTATGGGCTACACGCAGCCCGGTGTCAGTCATGTGTTAAAGGCGATGGAGCGGGAGCTTGGCTTTCCTCTGTTTCTGCGCACGCCGAAGGGGGTTACGCTGACCTCCAATGCGGAGACGATCCTGCCGCTTGTGCGCGAACTGCTGGCGGTTAATGAGCAGCTCACGCAGACGGTCAGCAACATTAACGGACTTGAAACCGGTCATCTCTGTATTGCTACATTTGCCAGTATTTCCAGAAGCTGGCTGCCACAGGTCATCTTTGCGTTCAAACAGAAATATCAGGGCATTGAGATCGAGCTGCTGGAGGGCGGCACGGATGATATTGTCGGGTGGGTCGAGAACAGTCAGGCGGATCTCGGACTGCTCAGCAAAAAGCATGCCAGTTCTCTGCGCTGGACGCCGCTTTACGAGGATGCACTTATGGCGATTCTGCCAAAGGATTATCCGGTCAATGGCAGGGAGGCGATCCCGATGAAGGAGATTGAGAAGTGGCCGTTTATCATTTCGGCGGAGGGCGTGGATTATGATGTTCACAACGCCATCCAGAAGGCGGGGATCACGCCGGATATCCGCTACACCTCGACAGATGATCATACCGTTATCTCCATGGTATCCAATAATCTCGGCGTCAGTATTCTTCCGAATCTTGTGATTGGCACGGCGCAAAGCAAGATCCTTGCGCTGCCGCTGGAACCGTATTTTTCCAGAGAGCTTGGAATCGGTGCGCGTGCGGATTCCGGGTTGTCGCCGGCGGCGAGAAGATTTGCGCAGACGATCAAGGAGACATTGCAAATATCGTAAATAAAGATGCGTAAAGCCGGCAGATTGTGATATTGCAGTCTGCCGGTTTTTCACTCTTCTCATAACAGTTTGTTATGGGATGGATGCAGGATTGCTTCTTTACTTATGGTCAGACCTACCGTATACTAAGTGCCATAGCAAGGAAGTCAAGCAAAATGAAATAGAGCAGAGGTGATATTCGTATGGAAGATATTTATGAATATCCTTTGAAACAACATCTTGGAGAGCAAGTTGTTCCCGTGGTTGTCGATGGCGACAGCGTAAACCGGGGGCAACTTGTTGCGTTTCAGAGGGAAAACACTCTGGGAGCAAACCTGTATTCCAGTGTAAAGGGAGTCGTCACGAAGGTGACAGAGCAAAGCATTTTCATTAAAGCTGTCGGAGAGCAGACAGCGGACTACGAGCCGTTAAAGGGGAGCGAGCCGTTAGAGCTGATCCGGGAAGCAGGACTGGTTGGACTGGGCGGAGCCGGATTTCCAACCTACGCAAAACTTTCCAAACCGTTTGAACACGGCGGCACAGTGATCATCAATGCGGCAGAATGCGAGCCGATCCTTTCCCATAATATAGAGAGGATCAGGCAAAAGCCCGAACAGCTCCTGCGGGGGCTTCGGATCGCGATGGATGTGGTTCATGCCACAAAAGGAGTGATCGCGATCAAGGAGAAACATACTGAGGCGGTGAAGGCATTGAGGGAAGCCAATAAGGATCCGGACATTTCGCTGACACTGCTGGAGGACATGTATCCGATGGGCGAAGAAAGAGCCATTATCAGAGAGGTGCTTGGAAAGCTTTTGAAGGTGACCGATCTTCCGCTGGCGGCGGATGCTATTGTTACCAATGCTGAGACCGCCTGCAGGATTCAGGAGGCAGTGGATGAACATAAACCGTTTATCGACAAGGACATGACGGTGGCAGGAAAGATTGCAGGCAACGAGCAGGATAAGCTGATTCAGGTATTCCTCGATGTGCCGCTCGGCACAAAGGTTTCCGCCATGTTTGAGAAGGCAGGCGGGCTGGGGGATTCCTATGGCGAGCTGATCATGGGAGGACCGTTTACCGGGAAACGGACGTCGCCTGATGCACCTGTGATCAAGACAACCGGCGGACTGATCGCCACGGAATGTTTTCCGAAGGGACCGGAAAAGATCGGCGTTCTTGTATGTGCCTGCAGTGCCTGTCAGGAGAGAATGGAGCAGATTGCAGCCAGTCTTGGCTCGGAGGTTGTGGGAGTAGAGAAATGCAAGCAGGCGAAAGAAGTGAAGGGCAGTCTCAAATGCGAGAATCCGGGCAGATGTCCGGGGCAGGTGCAGAAGGTCATGGCATTAAAGAAGGCCGGCGCACAGGCGGTGCTGATCGGCAATTGTACCGACTGCTCCAATACGGTAATGTCGTGTGCGCCGCAGCTTGGGCTTCCGGTGTATCATTCAACCGACGCAGCCCTTCGGGCAGTTAATTTTCATCTTATTAGAAAGATCAAAAATAGATAAGGAGGAAGCACTATGTCAATTACAAAGGAAACATTACAGCAGCATTTAAAGGATCCGGCAATCTTTTGTTGCCGCAGGGAAAAGGGACTTGTCATCAGTGAAGCAGATCTGGAGGATCCGGGACTGTTTGATGACATGGAAGAGGCAGGGCTTCTTACCTTAAGCCCGGAAGGCCTTCGCATCGAGCAGGTGCTTGGAAGCACCCTGCTTACGGATGTCGAGGCACTGACACCGATCACGAAAGAAGTAGTAGATAAAGTGAATGACTGTGAGGAGGCAGCCGCAGAACCGGAAACAACGGCAGCACCGGAGCCGGCAGAGGCAGCACAGACCCCGGTTATTCGCACCACGACAGGAGGAAATGGCATGATACATATTGAAATTGATAAGGCATCAAACCTGGAGGGCTTTAAGCTGGACGTACCGGTAGGAGGCGGCGTGGCAGCAACCGCTGTTGTGGAAGCGCCGGAGGCACCGGCATCTGACGAGAGCATCAAAAAGGTGATCCGCACCCTGATCAAAAAGCACATTAAGATCACCGATGTGGAGATTGGAGATACGACATCGATCAAGGATGGAAAGATTACGATCGACGGTTCGATCGTGGATAAGGCGGTCAAGGAGGATCCTCTTTGCAAGAGCCTTGCACTCGATGTGATCTATCCGGACAAACGTCATGTTTACACCGAGACGATCATGGACGTCTGCCCAATCGCAACCAAGGTAGAGGGTGAGCTTGGCGAGGGCGTTACCAAGGTCGCAGACGGCGTTGTATTTATGCTGACCGGTGTCGATGAGGATGGCGTACAGGTTCATGAGTTTGGTTCATCCGAGGGATATCTTGATGAGAAAATGTACTTTGGTCATCCGGGCTGTGCCGATGAAAATGATATTATCATCCGCTGCCATGCCGTGATCGAGAGGAAGACCGGTATGAGCCGTCCGGGTCCGTTTGCCGCACATAAATGTCAGGATTACATTATTCAGGCGATCCGGAATGAGCTGAAGAAATATGACGGTGAAGTGATCCGTGAGGAGACCTGCGAGGACATCCGCCGCAGCGGAAACCCGCGTGTCGTACTGGTAAAGGAGATCATGGGACAGGGCGCAATGCATGACAATGTTATCTGCCCGACAGAGCCGTGTGGTATTCTCGGCGGTCAGAAAAACGTAGACTGCGGCAACGTGCCGATCATGCTGACACCGAACCAGGTGCGTGACGGTTCCATCCATGCATTGACATGTATCGGACCGGCAACAAAGGAAATGACAAGACATTACATCCGTGAGCCGCTGGTAGAAGGACTTGCGGCAGATCAGGAGCTGGATCTGATCGGCGTTGTCTGCGTCGGTTCACCGCAGGTCAACGATGAGAAGATGTGGGTTTCCGAACGGCTCGGATCTCTGCTCGAAGCGCTCGATATTGACGGCTGCATCATCACGACAGAGGGCTTTGGAAATAACCATATTGATTTTATCCAGCATATCGGTCAGGCAGGTAAGCGCGGAATCCCTGTTGTGGGCGTTTCCTTCTGTGCTTATCAGGGACAGCTTGTTGTTGGAAATGAATATGCCTCAGCAATGGTTGAGGAGAATATGGACAAGGGCGGCTTTGAAAATAATGTGGCCGGCTGCTCCTGTGTAACGAAGGAAGTCGCAACCCGTGCAATTCAGATGTTGAAGAATAAGATGGCTGGTGTAGAGATCAAGCCTGCACCAAAGAAATGGAACAACGATGTTATCAATGCGAATAACAAGCTGTTAGGACTTCCGGAAACAAAATTGCTTGATAACGGGACATTACACTAATGGATTATATGATCAATCCGATCAAAATGGGAGGACTCATCAAGGAAGTACAGGATGACCGGATCAAAGTCCATCTGCACGGTCGTCTCGGGGTCATCACGATCCCGAAGCGTCTGGTCATCACTTCCGAACCTCTGGAGCCGGGTCATGAGATGGAATTTTATTTCAGCTACATTCAGGTTGTAGAAAATCCATACGATTATGACAGCTCCGATATGGTGACGGACCATGAGATCGAACCCTGTCTGCTGGGAGGGCGCATCGTGGAGGTCAACGACACGGCGGTCAAGGTAAATATCATGAATGATCTCGGCTGTATTGCCGTTCCGAGAAGATGGATATTTACCCCTGTTGTCCTGAAAAACGGACAGGAAACGGAATTTTATTTTAGCTGTATGAAGGTTGTCGGGAAACGGGATATCCCGGTGGAATCCATCTAGCACAGGGAAGCAATAATGTTTGAAGTACTAAAGAAATAGTTTCGATGATGCAAACAGCTACGATTGAAGAATAATAACAGTATTCAGTGCCTGCGGGATGACATCCATTCCGGGAGAACGCACAGATAAGGAGGCAATTATGAATTTAACGACAGTAGAAGGAATGCAGTCAGAAATATTTGTACCGATCACACCAAAGCCTGTATTTACCGAGCTTAAGAAACCGCTCAGCGAGTGCAAGGTCGCATTTATCACAGCGGGAGGTATCCACAAAAAGGATCAGACCCCATTTAACACCTCCGGCGACTTTTCTTACCGGACCATTCCGTTCGATACGCCGTCTGACCAGCTGATGGTAACACACGGAGGCTTTGATAATTCAGATATCAACAAGGACGTCAATGCAATGTTCCCGATCGACCGTCTCCATGAGCTTGTCGACGCCGGATTCATCGGATCGCTGGCAGATGAGACATACACCTTCATGGGAGGCGGCGGAAATGTTGAGAAGTTCCGTGAGGAGACAGGACCGGAGATTGCCAGAAAGCTCAAGGAGCAGGGTGTTGATATCGTTCTCTGTACCGGCGGCTGCGGCACCTGTCACCGCTCCGCAACCATCGTAACACGCTGCTGCGAGGAAGCCGGCATGAGCTGTGTTGTCATCGCCGCACTTCCGCCGATCGCAAGACAGCAGGGAGCACCGCGTATCACCGCACCGCATGTGCCGATCGGTTCCAACGCCGGTGAGCCAAACAATATTCCACAGCAGACCGCCATCGTCAAAGAATCTCTGGAGTGGGTGCGTGACTGTCCAAGCTACAACGGAATGAAGGTGCTGCCATACGAGTACCGTCACAACGTATAACGAGATGGAAAACGTAGAATGCTAAGATTATAAGCTTTTTAAAATTAAGCGTCCGCTTTGCTTTGAAAAGTCTTTGCCGAAACCGTACCAAGAAAAATCAAGTTTATTTTGAAAAAACTATTGAAAATGATTTTTGATTGTGCTATGATGACTTTCGTAAAGAGCGAAGGTGCTTCTATTTCAAGATAGAAGCGCCTTTTTTGTTTTCTGAAAAAGGCAAATACGAAGATATGTTATTTTTGGAAGGCAGGAGAATGGTTATGGACAGAAAGGTGGTACGGATATGTTAAATTCTGGAGATACTGGATTTATGATGATAGCAACGGCATTTGTGTTCTTTATGACGCCGGGGCTTGCATTTTTCTATGGTGGACTTGTCCGCCGGAAGAACGTGTTGAACACGATGCTCTCTTCGTTTTTTATTATGGGGCTTGCCTCACTGATGTGGGTGCTTGTGGGATATTCCCTTTCCTTCAGCGGCAACTGTGGCGGCGTGATCGGTAACCTGAAAAGCTTCTGTATGGCAAATGTAGGCTGGGAGCCGGGTGCATATGCAGACGGAATACCGGCATTGCTGTTTGCAGCATTTCAGATGATGTTTGCAATCATTACGCCGGCACTGATCACCGGTTCCGTGGCAGGAAGAATGCGTTTCAAAGCACTGTTCGCATTTATCGCACTGTGGCTTCTGATTGTGTATTTCCCGATGGCACATATGGTATGGGGCAAGGGAGGACTTCTCGGAGAGGTGCTCGGCTCTGTCGATTTCGCCGGCGGCAATGTCGTACATATCAGCTCCGGTGTCAGCGGTCTTGTGCTTTCTTTGATGCTTGGCAAGCGCCGCGGTTACGAGAAAACAGCATACCGCACACACAATATTCCGTTTGTTCTGCTGGGAGCTTCCATCCTCTGGTTTGGATGGTTCGGGTTTAATGCAGGAAGTGCTCTGGGCGCCAACGGTCTTGCCGTACACGCTTTTATGACAACGAACACTTCAGCAGCCTGTGCAATGCTTTCCTGGATGGCGATCGATATGATCCGTGATGGAAAGCCAACCGTGATCGGTGCCTGTACCGGTGCGGTGCTCGGACTTGTGGCGATCACTCCGGGAGCCGGCTTCGTACCGCTCTGGTCTGCAATTATCATTGGTATCGTCGTCAGTCCGATCTGCTATTTCATGATGTCTGTTGTAAAGAAGCGTTTTGGTTACGATGATGCGCTCGATGCATTTGGATGTCATGGCGTCGGTGGTATCTGGGGAGGTATCGCAACCGGAATATTTGCACAGAAGTCGATCAATGGTGTTGCCCGCTGGGATGGATTGATCTACGGTGATTATCGTTTATTTCTGGCGCAGGTGATCAGTATTGTCGCAACGATCGCCGTGGCGATTGTCGGAACACTGATCTGTGCATCCATTGTCAAACTGTTCACACCGCTTCGTGTCACAGAGCATGATGAGCGCATGGGTCTTGATGAGAGCCAGCATGGAGAGAGTGCATATCCTTCCTTTAACGGTCTGGACTAATGCGGTGAACAGCGAATGGCTTGGATTTGTGCAGTGAAACATATTGATTGAAATGGAGGTAGGAATCATGATTAAAATAGATGCGATCATTAACGAAGATAAGATGGAGGATGTAAAGGATGCCCTGCAGGAGCTGCAGGTGCATGGAATGACGATCTCTCAGGTGATGGGCTGCGGTACGCAGATGGGATATAAGGAGAAGGTCCGGGGCTATGATGTGGATATCAACCTTCTTCCGAAGGTGAAATTCGAGATTGTTGTCTCCAGCCAGGAGTGGGCGGAGCGCACGGTGGACGCGATCTGCCGCACGGCACACACCGGAGAACACGGCGACGGTAAGATCTTCGTTTACGAGCTGATGGACGTTGTCCGCATCCGTACCGGGGAACACGGACCGAAGGCCGTGTGGGCGGCGGATCAGACGGAGTAGAGGTAAATATTCCCTGTAGGTGACCGGACGTGCTGCGGATGACGGTGCAGACGGCATAAATGCTGAAAATCAGGCTCCCGGTGTGAAAGTAGTTGATGAAATTTACCAAATTATTTTTTTGGTAGCATTTTGCCCCGAATACATGTATAATGAAATATATGACTCAAATTTCGTGCGCACGCGCAAATAAAATTGGGAGCTGATGGAGATGGTATTTGTAACGGGCGATACCCACGGCGATTGGAAGAGCAGACTGAACAAGTATGTCTTTCCGGAAGGGGTAGAGCTGACAAAGGATGACTATGTGATCATCTGCGGTGATTTTGGAATCTGGGATGACAGTCCGAGAGAGAATGGCAATCTCGACTGGCTGGAGAATAGGAAATTTACGACATTGTTTGTTGCAGGTAATCACAGCAATTATGATATATTGGACAATCTTCCGGTGGAGGAATGGCATGGCGGTAAGGTGAACTTTATCCGTCCATCCGTGATCCATCTGATGAGAGGGCAGGTTTTTGATATTGACGACCGCAGTATCTTTACGTTTGGCGGTGCGAGTTGCCATGATATTCCGGACGGCGTGCTGGAGCCGGATGATGAGCGGATCGAGAGCTGGTACAAGATGCGTAAGATGTTCCGGATCAACCATCTGTCCTGGTGGGAGCGTGAGCTTCCGTCTGAGGAGGAGATGCAGGAGGGTTTAGATAACCTTGCGGCACATGGCAATAAGGTTGATTATATTATCACGCACAGTCCATGCTCCTCTATTCTGGAGCAGATGGATGGATACCCGGATTTCTATCAGAAGGATTATCTGACAGATTATCTGGATCAGATCAAGAACACGACAGAGTTCGAGGCGTGGATGTTCGGTCACATGCATGTGAACGTCAGCTTCGAGGAAGAGAAGTGTCACTGTATTTTTGATGAAATCGGTAAGTTAATGTAGAGCAGCAAAGGATCAGGAGTTCTTTGCTGCTATTATTTTGTCCAGCTCATCGACAAGGAATTGTCTTGAGGTTACTGTGATGGCGTGGATCCCCTGCTTTCTGGCGCCTTCTGTATTGTCGGCGCGGTCATCGAAGAAGAGACATTCATCGGCAACAAGATTATATTTGCGAAGAAGAGACTGGTAGATCTCGGCATTTGGCTTGATCTGTTTTACCTGAAAGGAAATGATGCCACCGGACATATCTGCGATAAACGGAGCATTGTCGGTGTGCTTGTGAAACATTGTTTCCGGATAATTGGACAGCAGATACAGCGTGTAGCCAAGCCCCTTTAACTGATGCACGCGCTCCCAGACATCCTCTCTTGGAACATGCATGTATTCGCAGTGATTAATGAACCACTCGATCGTATCGCCGTACTCCGGATATTTCCGGTGGTAGCTTTCGATGATAGCCTGCTCTTCTCCGGTGGAGGCGAGATCCATGCCGGACCAGAGTGGATCTGTAAACATAGCAGTGCCGATCCTGATGGCGTCCTCGCGGGAAAGACCGTGATCCATCAGCATGTCCTCCCAGCGGTATTCGAGCAGAACGCTTCCGATGTCGAAGATTATATTTTTAATGTTTGTCATATCGATCATAGTTGTTTGTCCTTTCTTGTGCTTGCGTTTATGTGTAAAGGAATATATTATGTAAATTAACAGCTTCGGCAAAAGCTGTACATTTAGAGTATAGCATAAAAATACAGTCTGTGGGAGCTTGTTTCACGGCTCCCGGACAATGGAAAGGTACGTTAGGACAATGGAAAGGTACGTTAGGACAATGGGAATGATCAATCGGGATGACATGTTAGAACTGACAAGGCGCATGACTGTCAAAAGAAACTGCTTTGACCGCATTGCGGGCGCATATATGGATGAAGAAGGTTTTATTGATGGAACCTTTAATCAGCATTTTCTGAATCTGACCGCACCGGAGCGGGACAAGAATTTGAAGCTGGCGAAGGCAGTTCCGTTTGCGGAGACGAATGTGCAGCTGAAGGAGTACGCTTACCGGACAAGGGACCTTTCCGATGACAGCATGCGAAAGCTTCTCTGCGCTCTGAATGAGAGTGAGCTGAAAAACGATGCTCTGCTGGAGATGTTTTACGAGGAGGTCGGACGTCATTACCAGAGAAGCGGCGGTTTTGCGGTGTATGTATTTCACGGCGGTTACGATATCCCGCGGAAAGGAACGGACGGGGAAAGCCAATGGGAATCCGAGGAGGTTTATGATTTTCTGATCGGAATATTCTGCCCGCTGGAGGACGATTATGAGCCGGGAGAGCCGGAATGCGGATTCCTCTATCCCGCATTTAAAAATCGAAGCGGGGACGGGCGGTTGATCGATGTTTTCCGGAAGGAGCCCGGGGCAGCAGAAAGCGCACTGCTGGAGCTGCTTGGAATTGATTAGGAGATTTCTGTTAAAAAACATGATAAATTGTATGTGAAGAAGCACTAATGCAGACAATAAAGAAAAGCACCTGAACGGTGCTAATCTTCATAGTGAAATTTACAAGAATATATTATGAGATTTTTGTTGCTGTCAAAGTTATATGTAAGTCTGTGTTCGTCCGTTATTCGTCTGCTACATACTTTCCTGTGCTTTAACGGTTCAGGCTTACCGATTCCCTCTAATAAGCCATCGCGGTCTATGCTCTTTATAAGCTCGTTGATCCGTTTTACAATCTTTTTATCTTCCTTCTGCCAGTCCGTGTATTGCTGCCATGCAGTCGGAGTAAATACTACATTCATTATTCGTATTCTCCTAACTCATCAATTGTCTTTGTGATAAAACCACCAGCTTTTGCTTCCGCCATGGATTTATCCAGCATAGCGAGGTATTCCGCGTTTCTTTTCGCTTTCATAAGCGCATTGTATTCAGATTCTGACATCATCACTATATTTTCGTTTTTAGGTCTTGAAACAATCAATGTTTCCCCTCGGAAAACCTTATCACATAATGCCTTGAAATTTTCTCTTACATCCATGCTCTTTACTGCTAACATGCTTAACACCTCGTTTCTGTACAAAAAATCGTATGTTTTTTCGTACTTTTATTATATTCTTCTATTGTTTTCATGTCAATGGATCTTATGCAGGAAAATTTGAAAAATTGTGACAATACAAAAATTATGACATAGAAACAAATTTGATGATATATTTTTCGCGGTCAGAATGCTATGGCTTCATCGGATTTTAAGAAAAATATAAGAAACACCGGTAAAGAAAAAGGATCCGAAACAACATCCATTCTCAAATATTGTCTCAAACCCTATATTTCAGCGTTCCCGGAGGGAATCGAACCCCCAACTGCCCCTTAGGAGGGGGCCGTTATATCCATTTAACTACGAGAACACAAGCTCGCTGTCAAGTATAGCATGATTTGCCTTTTTATGCAAATAATATTATACTTGTATAGAATATGTAGTTGTGCAGATAACGCAGTTTTATAGATTGAAATGAGGATTAGTCATATGAAAAAGAAAAGGTTTATCGCTGCTGTGATGGCGGGGATTCTTATGGTAGGAAGTATATGCAGCCAGACCGCACAGGCGGCGTCCAAGTGGCCGAAGGGACCGGACAAGAAAAGCTTAAGCTGTGCATCGGCGATCGTGATGGAGCTCTCCACGGGAACCGTGCTTTATTCCAAGAACGTGCACCAGAAGCATTATCCGGCGAGTATCACCAAGATCATGACATCGCTGCTGACGCTGGAGAACAGTTCGCCGAGTGACGTTGTCACGTTTACCGAGGCAGAGGCGCACGGCATTGAGACCGGAAGCTCCTCCATGTACTGCGTGCCGGGCGAGAAGTTTACGATCGAGCAGGTATTGTACGGTATTATGCTGCAGTCTGCCAACGAGATGTGTCTTGTGGCAGCCGATCATGTGGCGGGCAGCGTCAGTGCTTTTGTGGACATGATGAATGAGCGCGTGGCGCAGCTTGGGCTCAAGGACACGCATTTTATGAATCCGAATGGCCTTCACAACGACGATCACTATACATCCGCATACGATATGGCATGCATTGCCAGAGAGGCGTGGAAGAATCCATCCTTCCAGAAGATCTGTGGCACCAGAACCTATCAGGTCAAGTCGACCAACAAGCGTAAAGCCAGCGAGATCCTTGGCGGACAGCTTCTCAACCATCATCAGATGATCAACGGATATGAGACAAGCAGCCGTTACGAGAAGGACTACGTGATCGGCGGTAAGACCGGATATACATCCATGGCGCACTCGACGCTCGTTACCTTCGCGGAGAAGGACGGCATGCAGGTTGTCTCCGTTATCATGAAGGGCAACAGTCCGAAGCAGGGCGAGCCGAATGAATATACAGACACGACAAGGATTCTTGACTTTGCCTTTGAAAAGTTCTCCAAACATGAAGTCAACGGTGAGAACAGCGATGTGAATGAGAACCTTTTTAATACCTTTGACAGCTATTTTAATGCGGAGCAGTCACCGCTTCGTCTGTCTGCAGAATCAGCTGTTGTCCTTCCGAAGGGCGTGGGCATAAAGAAAGCAAAGCAGCAGATCAAATACGATGATTCCGTTAAGATCCGGGAAGGCGAAAATGTCATCGGAACCGTGAAATATACCTACGATGGGCGCATGGTCGGCTCTACCGATATTATTTACGACAGTTCCAAGTCAGCCTCTCATCTGGACGAGGCATCCAGACAGATCGTTGATTCCGAGATCAAACAGATCAAAACCAACAAAAAGCATGCCGTGATCCTGACAAAGCTGTCCGGAATCAAGTACAGCTTTTACAATATGGTGTCCTTTTTTAAGGACAGAGTGATCCTGGTGATCGTTGCAGGACTGATCCTTTTACTCATTGTTCTTCTGGTGGTAAATTACCGGATGAACTCCCGCAGAAAGCGCAGAAGCCGTATCAGAACGAGACGCTCCTACGGGGCAATGTCCCTGAACAGCCGCAAGTCCTTCTCGGCAAGCAAGCGTAAGGGACGTCGTCGCCGCGGGGCAGATTTTACAAGCAGCCGCAGAACGTCAAGAAGCAGCATGTCAGACAGCGGAAGCAGCCTGAGTACAAGGAAAATGAAGAAAAACCGCAAGAAAACAAAAGAAAGCTTCGGAAAGAGCTTTTATGACTTTTGATAGAAAATAGAAAGGCATGGTTACAAAATGGCAGAAGATAACAATACCACGACAGACAACTCCGATTACGAGGAAATCTGCTATCTGTGCAGACGTCCCGAGAGCAAGGCAGGAAAGATGATCCATATTCCGAACAATATCTGCATTTGCCCGGACTGCATGCAGAAGACCTTTGATTCCATGGGAAGCATGAGTGGCTTTCCGGGAATGATGAGCGGCATGCCGCCGTATATGGACATGTTTAACGGCAATCAGAACATGTTCGAGGAGATTCCGAACAATCAGAAACTCAAAAAGAAAAAGCATGAAGAGCCGAAGGCGGAGGAGAAGACAGAGAAGCCGGAAGAAACAAAGGGTATCGTTGATATCCGCCACCTTCCGGCACCACATGTCATTAAGAAGCATCTGGATGAATATGTCATCGGTCAGGACTATGCCAAAAAGGTAATGTCCGTGGCGGTGTACAATCATTACAAGCGTGTTCTGACGGACACGATGGATGAGATCGAGATTGAGAAATCCAACATTCTCATGGTGGGTCCGACCGGCTGTGGTAAGACCTATCTGGTCAAGACGCTGGCGAAGATCCTGCAGGTACCGCTTGCGATCACGGATGCCACAAGTCTTACAGAGGCAGGCTACATCGGTGACGATGTCGAGAGCGTGCTTTCCAAGCTGCTTGCCGCTGCGGACAATGATGTCGAGAAAGCAGAACACGGCATTATCTTTATCGATGAGATTGATAAGATCGCCAAGAAGCGCAATACCAACAGCCGTGATGTCAGCGGCGAGTCCGTACAGCAGGGCATGTTAAAGCTTCTGGAGGGCAGCGAGGTTGAGGTGCCGGTTGGTGCCACGAATAAAAACGCCATGGTGCCGATGACAACGATCGATACAAGAAATATCTTATTTATCTGTGGCGGAGCATTTCCGGAGCTGGACAAGATCATCAAGAAGCGTCTTACCCGTCAGGCATCCATCGGCTTTCAGGCGGAGCTTTCCGATGCCTATGATAAGGATGAGAATATTTTATCCAAGGTCACCGTGGAGGATCTGCGGGAGTTTGGTATGATTCCGGAGTTTCTCGGACGTCTGCCGGTTATCTTTTCACTGCAGGCAATGACAGAGGAGATGCTCGCCCGCGTTATGACAGAGCCGAAGAATGCGATCCTGAAGCAGTATCAGAAGCTTTTGTTGCTCGATGAGGTTGATCTGCAGTTTGATGCGGATGCCATTCAGGCAGTTGCCAAAAAGGCAGCCGAGAAAAAGACAGGTGCAAGAGCGTTGCGTGCGATCATCGAGGATTTCATGCTGGATATCATGTATGAGATCCCGAAGGATGATATGATCGGTCGTGTAACGATCACAAAGGACTACATCGAAAATCACGGCTCGCCGAAGATTGAGATGAGGGAAAGCGGTGAGGCAACGCTTCTGACACAGCGCAACGATTAAGTGCATATATTATCTATATGCGTGAAGGCGGCCGCTATGTGAATGCGCCTGCGAGTGAGAAAAAGCACAGCTTTTTCGAACCCTTTGCTTTCACGCAGCATCTTAGTATAAGGAGCACTGTTGTGGATTGTCAGGACAAAATATATTCCGAAGAATATGAAGATTATATCGTGGAGTACGGCAGCTGGTCGGAGCTGGTGTCGGAGCAGTATCAGACGGACTGTTACCAACTGGCAGATTTCCGGTTTGCCGTTGTTTATCTGGAGGGCAGTGCGGTCGATGAGAGCCGCAGAAATGCAGAGCTTGTGATCCCACGATGCTTTGGTCTTCTGAGTTCAACACAGACGTTAGAGGAGACAGGGGCGGCGAGAGTCAGGAGACAGTCGCAGTTAGAGCTTTTCGGACAGGGTGTAATGTTCGGGATTGTTGATACGGGGGATGGAGTTTGATAAACAGAACAATGGGGAAAGGTTTGGTGTTAAACAAAATGAATGAAAGATATTATCAGGAAGCATGTGCAGTAATGAACGAGGTCAAAAAGGTAGTGATCGGTAAGGATGAGTGTGTCCGTCTCGCGATGGCGGCGATCCTTGCAGGCGGTCATATCCTGATCGACGATATACCGGGTGTCGGTAAAACAACACTTGCGATGGCATTTGCGGGAGCTATGGAGATGGACAGTCACCGTATGCAGTTCACGCCGGATGTACTCCCGGCGGACATCCTCGGATTTTCCATGTATGAAAAGGCACAGGGAGCCTTTGTATATCAGCCGGGTGCGATCATGTGTAACCTGTTTCTGGCAGATGAGATCAACCGCACCTCGCCGAAAACACAGTCGGCACTGCTTGAGGTTATGGAGGAAGGCAATGTCACAGTGGACGGTGTGACAAGACGTGTTCCGGAGCCGTTTGTGGTAATTGCGACGGAGAATCCGGTCGGAAGCGTCGGAACCCAGCTTCTGCCGGAGTCACAGCTTGACCGTTTCATGATCTGTATGACCATGGGATATCCGGATGCCGAGAACGAGATTGCGATCGCAAAGGGAAGAAGCAACGGCATACAGCTTGACGATGTACAGGGAGTTATTCCGGCACAGGAGCTTACCCTGATCCGGGCGGAGGTTGAGAATATTTATCTGCATGATGAGATCTATTCTTATATTGTAGATCTTGCGAGAGCCACCAGAGAGCATTCGCTTGTGGAGCTTGGTATGAGTCCGCGAGGAACCATCGCACTTGCAAAGATGGCAAAGGCGGCTGCATTCCTGTCAGACCGTGACTTTGTTGTGCCAAACGATGTCACCGAAGTATTTAGTGCTGTGGTGGCACATCGTCTCGTATTAAATTCCAAGGCACGTGTTGGACATGTATCCACAGATACCGTGCTGGAGCAGATTCTTTCCAGCGTTCAGAAACCGAAGGTCAGAAAATAATCGGAGAGGCGTGTGATTCCATGAAAAGACTCATCACATATTTGATCGTGATCGCGTTGACATTTTATACAGCGGTGCTTTATGGAAGCACCAGTTTTCTGATGCTGTTTTATGTGGAGCTTGCCCTGCCGTTCTTTCTGATGCTTACTCTCCTGCCGGCAATGCGCAGTCTGAGACTTACAATGGAGCTGCCGATTCCTGTGGTAGAGCAGGGACAGAAGGTGCCGGTATTACTGCGGGTGCGCAACGGAAGCTTTCCGATCGGAGGAAGGATTGCGGTGCAGGTGAAAGGAACGCTGCCGATGGGACAGAAAACAGAGAAAACCTGGTTCTATTCACATCTGACGGGCAGCAAAAAGGAAGCCGTTATCAAGACAGAATATCATGCCCGCTGCGTCGGTAATATCCATATGGAGATCGGGAAGGTCTGGTGCTATGATTTTCTCGGACTCGTCGCAGTGCCGCTTTCTGCAAAGTACTGGAAGGCACTGAAGCCGGAGACGATGCTCGTTTTGCCGAGAATCTGCGAGGTTCCGGTGATGGTCAGCCGTCAGAACCGTGATTTTGCGGGGGAGAGCGAGGATTATTCCAAAGAACGCGGCGGAGATGATCCGTCCGAGGTGTTCAAGATCCGTGATTATCAGCCGGGAGACAAGCTTCGCAGCATTCACTGGAAGCTGACAGCCAAGACGGACGAAATGATGGTTTGCGAGCAGTCACTGCCGCTGGGCTGTCCGGTCGATTTCTATCTGGATCTGTATCAGCCGGCGGGGCATCATGGCAGAAAGCATGAGACAAAGCGCGACAGTTATCTGCAGATCATCGCTTCGATCAGCCATTCGCTGGTGTTAGAAGGATGCCGTCATCATGTCATCTGGTTTGACAGTCAGAGAAATGATATCTGCAGATATCGGATCGAGAAAGAGGAAAATATATACGAAATGCTGTTTCGTCTGGGGCAGCTTCCGGTGTATCACAGCCGGAGGGAGCTTACTGAACTTTATCGGCAGAAATATCATGAGATGCCGGGTATTACGACATTGGAGCTTGACACAGAGCTGGTGCTCAAGCTGAATGGCGAGACACAGGCAAGATACAGCGGAGATGTTTCCGATATCGAGAGGCAGCTTGGCGCGAAAGAATTAGTTGTTTAGCGGAGGGGACAGGCCGCTTGTAAATAAAGGGGGAATATCATGAAAAGAAAGCCGTTCGTTATGCAGGGAATCTGTCTTTTCATGCAGCTTTTCGGAATGCATCTGTGTGTGTATTCCATCTTTCTGAAAGCAGGAAGCTTATATAAATTTGCCATTGCACTTGCGGTGGCGTCGATCTGGTTTACCGTGCTTGCAGCGGCACCGCTCCGGCGTCTGGAGCATAAGGTAAAGAGCCGGTATAAGATTCCGTTTGTGAAGTATCCGGTGGCGGATCTGTTTCTGCTTTTTACTCTAATAATATGGGGGATTTTGACAGTCCGATATCTGGGACACATCAAAGCAGATATGACGACACTGACGGATGCGGTCGCGCATCGTCAGAGACAGTATAATTACGGTGTATCCGGTGCATTTCAGCCGTATGCGGACCGGTATCACGGAGCCGTTGGAACATGGATCGTTCTGGATCTGGAGCTTCTTGCCGGACTGTTTATGTCACGGGTGTATGCACACCGTCACGGCATGTTCTGGGGGACATTGCCTGCGGCACTTCTTGTAGCCTGTGGTCTTCTCTGGGGAAAGGCGCCGACCATACCGGCAATGATCCTTCTGATCGCCGGTATTCTGGGAACACAGATGTGCTACGATGAATTTCATGTAGGCGGTTCCAGACATTTCCGCCAGATCAGTGTTTCCATTGTGCGTCACCGTTTATTCTATCCGATCATGTTAGTATGTATTCTGGTGCTGTTTGGAGCAGGAGCCAGACTGTCGGTAGCAACGAAGGATCAGGCGTTGCAGGGAGAGGAGAAGCTCCTTAAGACGCAGCACACCATGGAAAAGCAGATTGTGAACTTTGGGGTGCGGACCGTGCAGAAGATTCAGGCACTTCTTGGCATTGAGCAGCCGGGTGTGCTTACCAATACTTCCCCGAAATTTACCGGGGAGACCGTGCTTACGCTGACCGTAGACAAGAAACCGACGGAAGATATTTATCTGCGCGGTTTTATCGGCACAAGATACGAAAACGGCAGATGGAGCAACTCCAAGAAAAAGAAAATATCCGGTCTGTTTGGAACCGAGACCTGCTATCAGCTTCTGACGCAGGATTATAACGTATATCAGGCAAGAAAGCTTGCTTCGGACAACCGATCAGTATCGTATCAGGAATATCTGGCAGATCCGGATTCGATGGGGCAAAAGAACGCCATGCATATGAAGATCAAATATGAGAAGGGCAACCCGACAACGTTTGCGTACTTTCCATATTTCTCCAAGCTGGATGAAAGCTCCATGGGAACGCTGATGCTCGATTACGACAAGGGCTTCCGGCGCAGCGATGACGTCAGCGAATACGAGGTGCTTACCCAGAAAACAAGAATGGGTCTTCGTTTTCAGGCAAGCTCGGCGGGACTTCTGCAGAAGGAATGTGTTCCGTATTATGCTGCGGAACAATTGGGAAATCAGGAATCCGTTACGATATATGAGACAGACGATGACAATTTCGGCTCGAATAAGCAGCAGATCACGGATGGGGAAGATATGCCGTCGTTAGAGGACGGAAAGTATTATGTTGCCGTATCGGATCCGAATCTCGGCAGGTATTTCCAGTATGTGTTAAGTGAGGATCTGTGGCTGCCGGGTGGTCTGACACAGACGAAGCAGCTTGCAAAGGATCTTCTGGTCAATTATGTTCCGATCACGAAGACCACAGGAAGCGGAAGAACCATTTTCGTATCTCCGGATCAGACGATCAAATCGCTGCGAATCTATCTGAATGAAAATACAAAGTACAGTCAGACACTGAAGGCAAAGGAAGTCGGTACCGATTATGTGGAGAATTTCCTTTTCGTGCAGAAGCTTGGTTACTGTGAGCATTATGCGACAGCAGGAGCTGTGCTGTTTCGCGCGATGGGAATCCCATCCCGCTATGTGTCCGGTTACCGTGTTCCGGCATCAGACTTTGTCGACAACGGGGATGGAACCTACACGGCGAAGGTGCTGGATCAGGAAGCACATGCGTGGACGGAGGTCTACAGTCTGAGCAGCGGCTGGACCGTGGCAGATATGACGCCGAGTGCACAGGATGCGACCGGTCAGATCAACAACAACGGATCCGGATTTACCCAGACCGCACCGACCGAGGAACCGGATTACGGCGATGACACCTTCCTTGAGAATGATCCGCAGAGCAGCGAAAAGGCAGCGCAGGATCCTTCTGAAACGGAAGAACCTGAGATCACCGAGGAACCGGCTGCGACTGAGCATGCCGACGGACAGAATGGCGGAAGCAGCGATCAGATGGACGCATCCTCAGACGGAAGCAGTTCCGGTACGTCCGCCGGAAGAGATGCAGGCAGGAAAGCACTTTCTCCGAAGCAGAAGAAAATCCTGCTTGCTGTGACAGGAACGGTGGCAGTCTTACTGCTTCTGTGGCTGATCTGGTACAGCCAGCGTCTGCGCAGAAGATACCGTCTGCGAAAATGTCATGGAGGCGGTGCATATCTTCTGGAGTTGAACCATCAGCTCGAACAGATGCTTCGCTGCTGTGGCTTTGGCAAGCCGGAGCACATGACTGATCAGGAATATCTTACGCTTCTTAGCGGGCTTGATCCGAAGGGCGTAGAGAGCGGCATGACCGGGAGGTATTTCCGTCAGCTTGAGAGAGCGCGGTTTGACAGAGAGTGCGGTTCAAAGGAAGAGATCAGAGACTGTGTCCGCTTTGTCAGGGGCGTGAAGCGGGCAGCACTTGCATCGGCAGGAACCGGGCGGAAATTCTACGCCGGACTTCGTGCATGGAAGTGATAAATAGTGTATGGACATACGAAAAGATATTTACCATTAAATGATGGATTGCACTATTGCGAAGCAATTATATAAATAAAGTTTTATCGCACACCAGAGGGGATTGATTACACGATCCCCTCTTTTTTGAATGCTGATGGAACGACAAGGATCTATTCCATTTGGGATCAGAGCATTCCGTATGTCCCGAATTCGGGACAGGAGGGCGGACTGCCGGAGGAGCTTTCCTATGGCACGGAATACGGAAGAGAAGCCATCAACCGCGCGCTGCAGTCGGCAAATCCTTACGATATCGTACCGAGCAGAGATACCGAGGGACATGGAACCTTTATGGCGGGCGTGGCATGCGGCAACGAAGATGCGGCACAGGAATTTTCGGGAATCGCTCCGTTGGCGGAGCTTGTCGTTGTGAAATGCAAAGCTGCCAAAAGAAACATCCGTGATTATTACGGGATCGACCCGGATGTGCCGTGCTTTATGGAAAATGATATTATGCTGGGAATCCGCTATCTGGCAAGGATTGCCTATCGGCGCAGAAAGCCGATGGTCGTGTGTATCGGCATGGGAACAAGTCTCGGAAGCCATTACCGGGGAGGGGCACTCGGTCAGATTGCGCAGTCCTATGGCGATCTGAGGGGCTTTGTTGTCGTGGCAGCAGGCGGCAATGAGGGAAACGAATCACACCACTATCATCAGGAGCAGCTTGCCGCCCGGGGAGAGACGGAGGTGGAGCTTCGGGTCGATCCTGCTGAGACCGGCTTCACAACAGAGCTTTGGTGCAAGGCACCCGGACTTTGTTCCGTGGCTTTGATCTCGCCCGGCGGGGAGTTCAGTGGCAGAATCTATGCCCGTGTCGGCGAACGGCAGATGATCCGTTTTCTGTTGGAAAAGACCGTTGTCTATATTGATTATCTGCTGGTTTCCTTTGAGAGTGGGGATGAATGCATCCGTCTCCGCTTCTTTGGTCCCGAGGAGGGGATCTGGCGGTTCCGTGTGTACAATGAGACGGACATTCCGGCACAGTTTGACATGTGGCTGCCGATCCGTGAATTTATTAATGACGGGACTTATTTTCTGCGCCCGGATCCCAATACGACCTTGTGCGATCCGTCTAACAATTTGCAGATCATCACCGTTTCCTACTACGATGGTGCGAACCGGAGTGTGGCTGCGCAGGCAAGCAGGGGCTTTAATGTGCGAGGGGAGATTGCACCGGATATTGCGGCACCCGGCATCAATATCTACGGTCCGGCGCCGGAGCCCGGCAATGTGGCGGAGGATCCCGACAGACCGGTGCGCTATGTGAGCCGCAGCGGTTCCAGTGCTGCGGCAGCTGTGACAGCGGGAGCTGCCATTCTTCTGGTGGAGTGGGGGATCGTCAAGGGCAACGACATCAACATGGACACGGTCGGCGTACAGAAATACCTGATCCGCGGAGCAAACCGGGACGGACGCCGCTTCCCAAACGAAGAGTGGGGGTATGGCACGCTTGATCTGTACGGGGCATTCGAGGCTATTCGTCCGAAGCCATAATACGGCGCACATCCTCCATGTAAAACGCCAGTAAAAGCTCTGTTTTCTGGAGAGCCGTGTCCAGCGCAAAGATCCGGCGCAGCCGTTTGATCCGGAAATTCACGGTATTGCGGTGCATGAACAGCTCCTGTGCCACCGCCTGGATGCTGCCGTCATGCTCAAGCCAGCTTCGAAGTGTCTGGCGCAGCGCGGGATCCGTCAGCGGTGACAGAAGCTTCTCTGCCTGCGCAAACACCTCCGGATCATCGATGGCAAGTACCGTATTGTAAAGACCGATATTGCGAAAATGCGTCAGGGATTCGCTACGGATCCGGCTGACCGTCAGCGCACGTCCGGCATGCTTTGCCTGCACCGGCAGGGAATAAGGCGAAGAAACAGGTTCACTCACCCCGCAGTGCGCCTCCTTCGGAACGGACGGAAGTGTGACAGAAGCATAATAAAACAGTTCTCCCATCCGCACATGGGCGTACCACGGAAAGGAAAGCTCCTGATCGCTCACCAGCAGAAAGCAGCCGCGGAAGCCCTCCAGCACGGGAATGTCCTTTTCGGAAATATTCATATGCAGGGCATGCTCCAGCGCCTCTGTACGCAGATCCTGCGTCCGCTTCTCCGAGATGATCTCGTTGCAGTAGTCCTGCATGATATCCGCAATATGAACCTCCCACGGCATTGCAAACAGCGGGAAACGGTGCGCAAGACACCAGTCATTGACCTCCTGCGGGACAGAGCTGATATACGGTCCCATATTCAGGACAAGCCCACAGGCGTGCTGATCGGCAAGCTGCTGCACGAAAGGGAGAAGCTCGCCGGGCTTGGCGGTCTCCATACCGGTCGTGATGATCAGCTCATTGCCGCGCAGGAAGCTGCAGTTGCTGCGGTCCTCCACGAGATGCACCCAGGAGATCAGACGGTCCAGATTCGCGGTCGGCGTCAGCAGACAGAGCTGATACTTTGACTGGGTGTGATGATAAAAATATTCTAAAGTTAATGCCATAGTGCTTCCTCCGTTTCCGTAAATATTCGTGATATTTTGACTGCTCAGATAACATTCCTGTAAATTTTCATGAGATTCCGGATAATTTCTGCTTCTAAGGATCAGTATACATGAATTGTGCTGACAGCACAATAACTTCCCGGATGATTATGCTAAAACACATAGAATACGCCAAAATATTGTGCTAAGATTTCTGATATCAAAAGAAAAGCAAATTACATGCAAGGAGGAATCTGATATGTTAAGAGAAGCGTTACCTAAGATTATTACGGAGAGTGTACCGGGACCAAAGTCAAAGGCCCTGATCGACAGAAGACATGCAGCAGTTCCGGATGCCATCGGCTGTGCTTATCCGGTTGCGATCAAGCGTGGTGAGGGAGCCATGGTCGAGGATCTGGATGGCAACTACTTCCTTGACTGGGTCGGAGGCGTCGGTGTCCTGAATGTCGGATACAGCCAGCCGGCTATGGTAGAAGCTGTCAAGGAGCAGGCAGAGAGATTCTTCCACGGTATGTTTAACATTGTGACACATGAGGGCTACGTTGCACTGGCAGAAAAGCTCAATGAGATCGTTCCGGTCAAGGGCGGTAAGAAGCGTACCTTCTTCGCCAACAGCGGTGCCGAGGCAGATGAAAATGCCGTCAAGATCGCCAGAGGCTACACAAAGCGCCCGAACATCATTGTATTTTCCGGTGCCTTCCATGGCCGTACCGAGCTGACCATGACGATGACCTCCAAGAAAGCATATGCCACAAGCATGGGACCTCTTTCTCACGGCGTATTCCGTGCGAGATTCCCATATCTCTACCGGAAACCGGCAGGAATGCCGGATGATGCGGCAATTGATTATTACATCAGCTCCATTTACGATGTCTTTGAGGAGTGCGGTGCTGCAGACACGATCGCAGCAATCGTCGTAGAGCCGCTTCAGGGCGAGGGCGGTTTCATCCCGGCACCGATCGAGTGGGTCAAGGCAGTGCGTAAGATCTGTGATGACAACGGAATCCTTCTCGTAGCCGATGAAGTACAGGCAGGCTTCTGCAGAACAGGCCGCATGTTTGCTTCCGAATACTGGAAAGAGGCAGGCTGTGCACCGGATATTCTGGCAACAGCCAAGTCCATTGCCGGTGGTATGCCGCTGAGTGCCATTGTGGCAAGAGAAGAGATCATGCAGGCAGTTCCGGCAGGTACGATCGGTGGAACCTACTGTGGTAATGCCGTTTCCTGTGCATCCGCGCTCAAGGCGATCGAGATCATGGAGAAGGACGATCTCGCCGGACGTGCGATGGAGATCGGCAAGAAGGTCACAGCCCGCTACGAGGCAATGAAGGAGAAATACGGTGTGATCGGTGATGTCCGTGGACTTGGTGCCATGATCGGTCTGGAGTTCGTCAAGGATCAGGCATCCAAGGAGCCAAACCCGGCACTCGTCAAGGATCTCGTACAGGAATGCGCTGCCAACGGACTGATCGTTGAGAGCGCCGGAATCTACGGAAATGTCATCCGTTTCCTTGCTCCGCTTGTGATTACCGATGAGCAGCTTGAAGCAGGTCTTGATATTATGGAAGCTGCCATTGCGAAGCTGACTGCATAGAGAAAGGAACGAAATCGAATATGAAAGAATTAATGATAAAACCGGAAATCTATCATTTTGACAAGGTGCGGGAATTTGCGGAGGAATTTCAGATCGGCGAAGGCGATCTGATGGTGACGAACGAATATATTTACAAGCCGTTCTTCGGAGATCTGGATCTGAAATGTGACGTGATCTTTCAGGAGAAATACGGACAGGGTGAGCCCTCCGACGACATGGTTGAGGCAATGTACAAGGATATTAAGGGACCGCACAAGCGTGTGATCGCTGTGGGCGGCGGTACCGTGATCGATATTTCCAAGCTGTTTGCATTGAAGGACGTTTCACCGGTACTGGATCTGTACGATGGAAAGATCCCTCCGGTCAAGGACAAAGAGCTTGTGCTGGTGCCAACCACCTGCGGAACCGGAAGCGAGGTAACGAACATTGCGATCCTTGCACTCAACAGTCGCGGCACCAAGAAGGGACTTGCCGTTGACGAGATGTACGGTGACAGTGCGGTGCTTGTACCGGAGCTGTTAGAAAGTCTGCCGTTCGGCGTATTTGCCATAAGCTCCATTGACGCACTTGTACACGCCGTCGAGTCCAGCCTGTCCCCGAAGGGCAACCAGACAACCCGCATGTTTGGCTACAAAGCGATCGACATGATCTTAAACGGTTATAAAGAGATTGCCGCACATGGCCCGGAGGCGAGAAAGCCGCTTCTGCCTCAGTTTCTGATGGCGAGCAACTATGCCGGTATCGCCTTTGGCAACGCCGGCTGTGCCGCAGTGCATGCCATGAGCTATCCGCTCGGGGCAACGTATCATGTGCCTCACGGAGAGTCCAATTATGCGATGTTTACCGGAGTCATGAAGAACTACATGGAGATCAGGACGGACGGCGAGATTGCAACGCTCAACCGTTTCATTGCTGATATTCTGGGCTGCTCCACAGAGAATGTGTACGAGGAGTTAGAGAAGCTTTTGAATCATCTGATCCAGAAGAAGCCGTTGCATGAGTATGGCATGTGTGAGGAGGAGATCGAGGAATTTACGGATTCCGTCATCGAAAACCAGCAGCGCCTGCTTGCCAACAACTTTGTACCTCTGGACAGGGAGCGTATGATCAAGATCTACCGCGAACTGTATTAAGATTGTTAAGTCATGGGGGATAACCGGATGAAGAAACGGTCCGGTTATCCCCCTATTTTTGCGTCTGCTATAGGGACATCACTTTTCAACATAATGATGGAGTGGAAGGTAAAATTATCGGAATCAAAATAAAACTGCGATTCACCATGATATTTCTCGACAACACGCTGCACGCTTTTTAACCCATAGCCGTGCCGGAGCTTATTCGGCTTGGTCGTAAACAACTGCTTATTCGCCGTGAACGGATTGCTGCGGCAGCTGTTGATCAGTGTGATCACGATCATATTTGCATTATGATGCCGGATATCAAGTTCAATGGAGGCGCGGGGAATGTCCTGCGTTGCCTCCAGCGCATTATCCAGAAGATTGCTGAACAGCGCAGTAATATCATGCTCGGACAAAAGATCGACACAGCCGGAACGGATATCGGTGATCAGAGTCGTATCGCTGCTACGGGCTTGCTGCTTTGCGCGGTAAAGAATCGCATTTAACAGCTTATTATCGCAGAAGCGGACAGATTCCTGCAGATCCGAGGACTGCACGATCTGGTCAATATATGCCGTGATCTTATCGTACTCCTTATTCCTGGCGAGGTTGGAGATTGTCAGCAGATGCCTGCGGATGTCATGGATCAGGATCTTCTGCTTCTCATCCTGCGCATACAGGGAATGAAAATACTGCGTGGTGTCATGCTCCTTCTGCAGCAGGAGCTGTAATTCCAGAAACTGCTGGCTCTTTTCCTGAACCATGGTCTGATACCAGGCAAGAAAAATATTCATGACCAGCAGCAGAAGCGTGCATACGGAGATCAGCACATCCAGATAAAAACTCAGCCCGATATTCATGCAGACGCTTGTAAATACGATGGCGATCACGCATGACATCAGCGGCACCAGATTCAGAAAAAGAGAACTCCTGTCATAGATCAGTCTGCCCGAGGATTTCTTCTGCAGATAGAAGGAAGAAAACTGAAGCACAAAAAAATAGATCAGTTTGCTGATCACGGATAGGATCACCAGATTCCGGAAATAGGTTCGTTCATTGTAAAAACTTGGCGCAAAATACGAGAGAAGACTGATAACGATAAGCTCACTGAGCACCATGGTGATCGTGATGAACAGCGAATGAAACAGTGCTGTCAATGGTTTGAGTTCATAAGCAATGCACAGGAAGATCATATTGACGATCAAAAACAACAGCAGATTCAAAGTAAAATTCTCATGAAAAGAACCCAGAAATAAGATAAAATAACCGACTGCCAGTGTGGTGAGCCGAAATGCGGCACTGCGTCCGGCAGTAAAAAGATTCCTACAGTATTGCAACAGAATACAGGCTTCCAAAAGAAAAATCACCGCATAGCAAATAGTAATCGACATCCTTCTACCTCGTACTTTCTAAATAAAGCAAATACTTTTCTCTTAATTCGGAATATTTGCGTCTGGTCAGATACGCCGTGTACCGGTCACTGCATAAATGGATCAGCGAGTGATCAAAATGGTCAATGTATTTCATGTTGACGATAAAGCTCCGGTGGCAGCGGAAAAAGCAGGGGAGGGACAATGCTTCATCCCAATAATCAATACTATTAATGGATTCCAACTCGCGCTGCAGCGTGTATAGGATCACTTTTCGTGCCTGCGCCTCTACACAGATGATCTCATACGCATTGTAGGTGTACAGCCCATCCTTTGTCTCGATCGCGATCGTGGTACTTAAGGTGTTGTACAGGTGGAGTGCTTCCTTCAGGTTGTCATAGAGTCTCTGGGGATTCAGAGGCTTCGTCAGATAACGGAACACATGAAATCGCATCGCATCATCGAGATATTCCACATATGAAGTGATGATAAATATAATGGTGTTTTTATTCTGTTCCTTTAATGCCTTGCCAACATAGATGCCGTTTAGTCCGGCCATCTCGATATCAAGAAATACGATATCCTTCGCCCCGGTGTCGGTAAGAAGCTCCTCTCCGCTCTCAAAGCTCTCGATATCCGGAAGCTTGCTGTGCAAGCTGGTGAAAAACTGTCTCAGTTGACGGGTAAGCTGCTCAATCTGCTCCCTGTCGTCATCACAGATCACAATTCGCAAAAAAACACCTCCTGTCCGAAATGAAACATTATATGAAGCCTACGGATTGTCCGGATCCCTGGTCCAGGCAGATTGATTGCGTGTTACCATCAGCTCAACGATCTGCTCCAACAGCTTCACATCCTCCTCACTGCACAGCTGCAACTTGTCGATGATATTCTGAGGGATATGATCGGAATGCAATGCCCCCAGTAAAAGATAATCGGGAAACACACGAAGAATGCTGCATAGTTCCACGAACTTATCAAGGCTTAGTCCGGTTCGCCCATTCTCAATGGAAGAAAGATGATTCTTGGAAAAGCCAAGCAGCCCAGCAATCTCTCGCTGGCTGTAGCCCAGTTCCCGGCGCCTGAGCCGGATGCGGTGTCCAATCGTCTCCTGTTGAATGTCCTGCATGGGGATACCTCCTCTTCTTTCCAGTATATCACAACTTCGACCGCAAAAAAAGTCTGTATCACAGAATAATTCCGTCAAAGTTGGAAAAACAGGTAACGATTTCGCAGAACAGTTCCGTATGACATGGTCAAAATCGCCAAAAACACCCCAAAATGACCAAAAATGGCGTTTTTGTGTCGTTTCGTGCAAACCCCATCGATTTGCTCTTGAAAAAGTAGTAAAATTTAATTGTCCGGAGCAGATTTCGGACAAATCTCTACATACTCAATTTTATACAAGGAGGTATACAACTATGAATCTTAAGAAGAAAGTTGAAAGCAAGGCGGCTGAACTTACAGCCAGAACACTCACTCACGTTTTGCGTACAGAGGCTAATTCTACAGCCTGCTTCGTGGCTTATCAGCCAAAGGCACCAAAAGAGCTGGGACGTTTCCGGAGAGAAAAATAATGGATCGTCTATTGTCAGAATTAACGGACTGGCTGATTCACAATCATGCCATTTCGTCTGACGATAAAGAATTGTACGAATACGCAATTTATAGTTTTATCATCTCTACTGTACCGTTGGTGATCTTTCTGGTCATCAGCGGTATTATTGGTATGTTTCCGGAGGGCTTTCTGATCATCATGCCGTTTATGGTGATCCGGAAATTTGGCGGCGGGTATCATGCAAAGCATGCGTATATCTGTATGATCATGTCGACCGGACTTCTGGCAGGGTGTCTGTACAGTGTGTCCCATTTCTCAGGAAGCCGTTTGATACCGTTATTCTTACTCGTCAGCGGAATAAGTATTGCGATAAACAGTCCTATTGACCATGAAAATAAGAGATTAACGGAACAGGAAAAGATGCGTTATCAGCGCACAACGATCGTTTTGGTTCTTGCTGCCTGTTTTGTTTCTGTCGTTATGAATGTAATGGGATACAACCGTTATTCGTCCTGTGTGGCGCTCGGAGTGATATTGACCGGTGTGCTGCAGCTGCCGGTGATTATCCGGAAGATAATGCGATGATATCGTGCCGTGCATTATACACAGAGGATTGGAAGCGTGTCTTACACAGATTGTATGAACCGTAATCTACAGGGTGGAGTAGAAGGGTTTTAACGATACAAAATTGTAGTAATAACAGCACATTTGAGTATGTAAAATATCAGGTGCCACTTTCCGGGGATGGGTTCGGAAAGTGGCATAATTTGAAAAATTAAAAGATCATTTATAAAGATACAAAATTATTACAATTCAGCAGGGTTAAAGAGGACTAAATGTTTAATATAATTTTTAAATTAAAAACATGTTAATGGGAGGATATTAACGTGCAGAAAGTACAAACAGAGCTAATAGATATCATTATCGAATTAATGCCAGGTAAGCAGGATACAACTATCAATGAATCTACAGACATTGTCAGAGATTTGGAATTTGATTCTATTGCATTGGTAGAACTTTTGAATGAAATTGAAGAGACGTTTGGCGTTGATTTTGTGGAATTGCCGGATTTTCTTGAAAGGTTTGACAGGATAGGAGATATTGCAGAAGGAATACTATTGCTTCAGGCAAAGCAATAATAAAATGTGTTGAGGAAAACAGGGGATAATAATGAAAAATATGGAATCACTTAATGAATTAATTCGTCATGCATATGAAACAGTTCCGTTTTATAAGGAGTTATTAGAGGAAGAGGAATGTTTAGAAATAGAGAAGTTGCCTATTGTAGACAAGCAACAGATGATTGAGTCGGGAAGATCTATGCTATCAACACGATATATGGGTCAATATTTAACGAAGCAATTGAAATGGACAAGAACAAGCGGAAGTTCCGGAATGATACATGAAATATTTTGGAACAAGGTCGATGAAAGAAAGTCCATGATGGGATTATGGTTTTTGAGATGGAAATATTATAAAATTTCCCCTGCTCAGAAATTGTGCTTCTTTTTTCTGGCGGATATTAATGATGAAGAGTGCATGGAAACAGACAGGGTATTGGCGATATCAAGAAAAAGTTTATTCGACGGCACTTTTATAGAAGCTTATCAACACATTAAACAATACAAACCGGAATGGATGATTTTGCAACCTGGTGTTGCAGCAATGTTGTGTGATATGGCAGAACAATATGGAATATGGGAAGGATTAAAATACATTGAATTTACGGGTGAGTATTTACCGGAGACCGTACGAAAGCGGGTTGAAAATACTTTTCATTGTGCGACAGCCAATCAATACGGAACAAAAGAAGTAAATTCTATTGCATATGAATGCCCAGAAGGAAATATGCATGTTATGTCGGACAATGTATATTTGGAAAATGAGGGCTGTAAATTATATGTTACATCATTAAATAACTATGCCATGCCTTTTGTTCGTTATCAATTGGATGACAGAGGGCAAATTCGGCGACAGGTGCAATGTCGTTGCGGAAGATGTAGTGATATGCTGGAAATTTACGAGGGAAGGCAGAATGATGTCGTAAAACGTCCGGATGGCAGTGTGATCCACGCATATGCACTTATGCAAAGTGTTCATTATATCAATTACCAATATGATGGCTGCATTATTCAATATAAGATAGTGCAAGAGGACTATGACAGATTTACATATTTAATCGTATTGGGGGAGGAATGTCCGGAAGAATTGAAAAGAACGATTTCGGAAAAGCTGCAGCATGATTTACAGGTGCGAATTGGAAAAGAATGTACATGTGATGTGATTTATAAAAAGAATATATTGCCGGAGGAAGAGACGGGAAAGTGTAAAGTTTTTGTGTCAAACGTCGGATAAGAATATTCTAAAGGGAGGAGCTATGGTATACAGTATTGAAATAGACGAAATCATCTGGGATGAAAAGAAATGGAAAAGATTTTGCAAATATGCAAAAAGAAAACATCGATGGTTGACATTTCCCGGAGAAGGATGTGTCGAGGTAGGAGATCGTACGCGTGTTTCGGAATTTGATGCGAATGTGATTGTACGGGGAATATTGGATGAATTTTTAGACGATAAATTTCCATTGAAGAGGTATGTGCCTGAAAATATTTCGTGCAAAGAACTGCCGATTGTAACAGATGTTATATCTGATACATATCTGTTTTTAAGTTTAAAATTAGCAATATTGCAGGCAGATGAGAAGATAAGTGATCAATTGGATCAATACTTTTTAGATATTATCATGAATTATCACCCATCTTTCTGGCATTTTTATGATTTTGATGAAGAGCTTTGGCGTTTTTTGGACATCAAAGGTATATCATATCGGGAAATTCCGATGGGGGATATCTGCAAATTGCTTAAGAATATTTTAAATTCCGATGAGTATGTTTCGATTCATCTGGATGAATTTTATCTTAATGAGAAAGAATCATTTCAAAAGCTGCATTTGGTAAGAGAAAATTTAGTATACGGGTACGATGATGCTCAAAAAGTTTTCTTTGTTTACGGTTTTGGAAAAAGAGAACAGATGAGAAGCTTTCAAGTTAGTTACGATGATATGCTTCTTGCTTTTGAAAAGGGCAGACGATTTTACTTTAGTGGGGCTGGCTATCTGAAAATGAAATGGTGTGATCCGGTTGTAAAAATGAAGATACATGAATGTGAAGGGTTTCAATTAACAGAAACATTTTTGTTGCATAAAATACATGACTTTGTGCACCCTATGGAAGCCCATCTCCAAAATGAAGAAATTAAGATTTATGGATCAGATATTTATAAATGGATCATAGAGGAACTACAGGGAAAAACAAAAGGGAGAACAGTCGATTATCGCACCTTTCATTTATTATATGAACATAAAAGAAATGTATACAGATGTTTGAAAAAAATAGAACAAAATGGTTCTATGTCACAAATAACGAGCGAAAAGATTGCTTCTTACAAAATAGTAGTAAATCAATTTAATAAAATACGGATCATGTACATGCGAGAAGCGGGAATGGAAATGAGAAAAGTGCAGAGAAAAAAGATATACAGTGTGCCAAAGGTTAAAGAGAGTTTTATTAATGAAGTCATAAATTCAGTAGAAAAAGAATTAGAGATACTAAAGGAGATAACAATATGAAAAAGAATATTTTAAAAAGCATGTCAATAATTATGTCAATTTTACTCTTGATGCCGTTTTTGGAGAGCAATTGTTTTTTGTACTTCACAAATGCATCAAGTTATAATGAAGAATTAAATGAAGTTATTTGTGCAAATTAGTACATAAATACCAGCCGTGGGAATTAAATATATGGACAACCAGAAGTTATGATGGTCATCATTGGTCGCAATCTGCAGTGTCATATACTAGTAGTACTGTTTTGATTGCATATGTATGTTAAAAGAGTGGAGAAAATGAAATGAAAAAAAACATATATGTAATTTGTGTAGCGGCAATTTTAGGATTGATATTTTTATATTATAAATCAGCTATTGATAAAAAATAGATTCCAGTAGAATTTATTTGAAATATTTTACAAATGAAAGTAATGATAAAGAAGATATCTCCTCGGAAGTGACGGAATGGAACAGATACGAAGTGTATCCTGTCAACAGTGAAGCAAGCGATGCCGTGTGGCTTCAAACGCGATTTCAAATAAATCGAATAAAGACGTGGAATGGAAAAGACAATATGCATCAGCAATATATTATTTTTAATAGGAAAAAAGGGCTTTTACTGGAGGAGATAACGAGCGATGTTTTTGGTGGAGATTTTGACGGTGATGGGGAAGATGAGATTATTGTTGTCTCGACCCAGGGCTATGGCATGGTGACGTTATGCATCAATGTGCTGAAAATAAGTAAGGATGATCTTCGAATCAGTAATAGGATTCATCTTATGTACAATGTGAGAAAACTTCAAAATAATAAAATATGGATTTCGGAAGGGCAGGTTGAAAAAGATCACATATTATTAAAATGTGCAAATAAAGAGATTAGTATTGTATGTACTCAAAAACAGAACATAATTGCAAATGTGGGAGGAAAGCAGAGTGACGTGGTTAATGAGGATGAAATAGAAGTAGAGAATGTGACGGATAATTTAAAAAAAGGATTTCAAAAAAACATTTTAATTAAATAAATTCGGGAGATTATAGAAATTAGAATGTAAATAGTATAGTGATTATGAGGAAGATATGAATGGACAACGAATAAATAGAAGTATAATACGGTCATCGTTTGTGGAGATAAGCAGAATGTATGAAAGTCAAAAGGTACTTCAAAAAAATGTGGTATTTTTAATTTGTGATAACACGCTAGAGGCAATATCGTTGTATTGTTATCACCTAGTACATAAAAATATTGTCTTTTTGATTGGCAGAGAAAAAGGAGATAGAGATATTATTGACTTGATTGACAATTTTGCACCAGAGGAAATTTTCTTATGCCCGGGCAGGTTTCGACACGAAGAACAAGTGAGAGAACTGAAAAGCAGAAACTATCGAAGAGTATCCGGATATCATCAATATACGAGATATCAAAGAAGATACAATGATGTGTGGAGCAATTTGGATGATAATACGGCATTACTTATAACAACATCAGGAAGTGTTGGTAATGGAAAAGTTGTGGCATTATCTTATGACAATCTAAGGAAAAATGCGGAGGCGATCATACAGTCGCTTGAGATAGATCATCATGATATGGCAGGGCTTCTGCTTCCTATATCATATGTATATGGTTTGTCTGTGGTAAACAGCCATTTATTAGCTGATGCAGAGATATTACTGCCTCCGGGAAATATGTTTCAAGCGTCCTATTGGAATTATTTGGAAGAAATGAAGGTCAGCTCATTTTGTGGCGTGCCTTATACTTATGAGATTATGAGTCGGCTTAGGATGCTGGAACGACCATGGAGACATTTAAGGCTTTTGACGCAGGCAGGCGGAGCAATGAATTTGGAATTAAAACGGTTTCTTCTGGAATGGGTGAATGACAGGACGAGGAATGGCATTTTGACGCATCTGGCAGTTATGTATGGTCAGACAGAAGCGACAGCGAGAATGAGTTCCTTTTATCTGGATCAACATCCGGACAAGATTAAAAGTGTAGGAAAAGCAATACCGGGCGGTCGGTTTTGGATTCATAATTTGAGCGACGATGGGCAAGGGGACATTTATTATTATGGTCCCAATGTGTTTATGGGATATGTCAATAAAAGGGAGGATTTGGAAAAATCCCCAATATGTCATAAATGCGATAAAAAGGAATTAGACACAGGCGATATTGGATGGTTGGATGAGGATGGGTACTTATATGTTACAGGACGCAAAAAAAGATTTATCAAGATAAGTGGTGTTCGCATTGGCTTGGATGAATTGGAACAGGAAATAGAAAACAGGTGGAAAGTAAAAACGGTGTGCGTTAAGACACGTTCGAAAGAATATTTGATTATGTATCTGATCGAGGATATAACGGAACCGGTTAGAGAGGAGATTATGAAGTATTTAAGACTGCTGGGACTTACCAGAAAGCAATATCGATTGCAGATAGTGAAAAGCTTCTATTATCGTGAAAATGGGAAAATAGATTATGGGAAATTTGGTATGGAAGAGGAGTATGAAGATGACTTATGAAAATAGTGGATCAAAAAATGAAATCGCAGGGTTGCTAAAGCTGACGGGAGTGTTGGTTTTTGGCATGTGGAATGATAAATATAAGCAGCCCCGCTTTATAGAAAATGCAGCACAGGAAGAATTATATCAAAAATTTCTGAGACTTATTGATCGTGGGAAAATCAATGAAGCCGAAAACGAAATGCTTGCATATATAGAGGATATGTCATTTGATTGTAATGACATTCCGGCTCGAGAAAATATATCATTGCTGGATTTCGGGTTAAGTGTGTATGGATATATGAATGAGAAGGAAGAAGTATTTTTAAAGGAGCATCATTATAGCCGGGAGGAAATTGAGGAAGGGATACATGACCTGCTAATTCGGTTCGGAAAGGAGGCAATAGCAGTACGATGAATCATACAGGTTATTAATATAATTTACAAGAAAGGATGAAAACATGAAAAGAAAAGTAATGAAGGGAATCAGTGTACTGCTTTCAATGGCAATGGTAGTTGTTGCATGTACACAGGATATAACAGAGACAGGAATTGCAAAAGGAATATTCTTCAATAAAGCGTATAAGATAACAGTCAGCAATCAAGGGAAAAGAGAACACTATATTGTAAGAGCTAAAAACGAAAAGGCATATGATGGCATCAAACAGAATCTGGAAAATGATAAATTAGCAGTTACGACATATATGCAGGATGCGTTGATATCCGAGGAAAATATGCTCGTCATGAATTTGACAACGGATGAAGCCGGACAGTTGGACGACATGAGTGGAGTCATGAGCGTGGAAAAGGATGTGGAACTTACTGCGAATGAGGTTGTGCCTGTAGATGAAAAGCAGGTAGAAAAGGTGCTGGAAGGAGAACAGGATCTTAAGGTGGATCAGTGGAATCTGAGAGCGATTGATTGTCCGGAAAATATGCCAGAAAATGAGAAACAGAGTAAAATTAAAGTGGCAGTTGTAGATTCCGGTGTGAATGTTCACGAAGGAATTGAGGTTGAACAAAGAGTGGATCTGGCAGATGAACACCATATATCTGTCAATTTTGAAGATCCGAATGGTCATGGAACAGGAATTGCAGGAATGATCAATGGACAGAAGGAGAAAGGACAACTGTCAGGAGTGGCAGATAATGTTGCATTGTATTCGGTAAAGGTGCTGGATCAGGATAATACAACTCCTGTTAGTAGGTTGATTGAGGGAATTTATTGGTGTATTGAAAATGAAATGGATGTTATCAATTTGAGCTTAGGATGTTCATATGATTCGGAAGCGCTAGCAGCGGCAGTTCAAGATGCTGCAAAGGCGGGGATTATCCTTGTGGCAGCTGCAGGAAATGTGGGAGATGATGCATCATTAGAGTATCCTGCTGCATATGATGATGTTATTGCTGTAGGCGCAAGCAATGAATATAATCAGGTTTCTTCGTTTACATCCGGAAAAGAGCAGATTGATGTCATGGCGCCGGGAGAAAAAATATGGACTTACAGCATGCTTGGCGGATATGTGGCAGTGGATGGAACGAGTATTGCAACGGCGCAGGTGACAGGAGCAGTCGCCAGAATACTTCAGGTGAGGAAGGAGGCAGATACAGAATATGTAAGGAAGCTGTTACAGATTAGTTCCGTAAGATCTGAGCAATCTCAGTATGCAGGAGTGTTAAATGTAAGAAATGCAGTACAGATGGCACAGGAAAATACAACATTGGATGTAAATCTTGCACCTAAAGTAAGGGAGAAAAATACTGCTTATGATGTGGATCAGATTGTCACAGGATGCTGGCTGAAAAGCGACCATGTAAACATGATTACAAAGAACGAGAATTTGTTAAACAGTAAATTAGTAAAGGCGATGTCCAACAGTGCATTTGCTGCCGATAATGTTTATAGTGACTATAAAATGATTCATGCACAGCACAACTATGTAAGAAATCTTCATTATCTATATATGGCTGCCAGAAAGGTTCGGGCAAGCACAGCGTCCTTGAATACAAGGAGCCGGTTATCTAATTTTCTGAAAGATAATGTTGATACAGTAAATTTAAAAGATGGAAGTATAGGCACGGAGGATATACGTCAGATAAGAGATAATGTAATCTTAGATTATATCTGCGGGAATCAAACAAGACTTGACAATTTTAACGAATATAAAGCTGCGTATATTATAGGGTTTGCGCTACACTTACTTGGAGATACATATGCGCATAGAACTATGGTTCCCCGAGAGGATACAGAGCTTAATTCGGGTTTGTTTGGATCGAACGAAAAACTATGGATTAATTTTAATATTAAAAAAATAAATTTTGTCATTGAAACAAGGGATTTGAAGTTTTTTGAGTTAAACTCGTATGAAGATGATGGTGATTTTTATAAGGAACGTCATGACGCTTCAGAGAAAAGCGTAAAAAATATTTTGAGCTTATATCAAGCCAATAATGCATTTTCGCCATATACGATTTTTATTGCAGGGGTAGGATATAATCTGAAATTAAACAATCTTAGAGCCTATGGAGAAAGCAATGGATATACAAATGAGGGACTGGAGTCAATCAGTACAGATGTGTATCGCGTGAATGGCAATCATAAGGATTCGTCTTTACGGGTGTTTAATAATGAGACAGATTACATATATTATGATTATTTTATATGTTAAGAAGGAGGAGTGTACATGAAAAAGATATTGCTTGGGATGTTTCTTGCGACTGCCGCTATTTTCGTGGCAGCCGGCAGTGGAGTTGACAGCACAGGAAACAAGCCGACTTCCGCTCTGGATGCACCGAAGGCAGAGGAAGAGGCACATGGACCGACATCGACATTGTCTCCGCTTCAGAAAGAGATGATATCTTTGAAGCAGGATGGGTTATGCTATTATAAGACAACGGCAGGAGATGAGTGGATTCATCCGGAAAAATATGGATTTGAAGCGACAGATACGATTTATGAGTTGTTTGCATTTGAGCAGGAATTTGATGCGAACGGCAATCCCAAATATACAGATATTGTTGTACCCAGAGAGATTGATGGGGGTACGGTAATAGACTGTAACAGCTTTTATAATCATTACGAGATAAAAAGCCTGCGGGTTAAAGCAGCATATAGTAGCTGGCGCGTTTATTCCACCCAATCGTATGAAGAAGATTATCAAGGATCTCGTGTCTCAGGCTGTACCAATCTTGAGTATTATGAAATGGCGGAGGATACAGTGTATTTGGACAAATGGAAGTTAGAGGGATGTAATTCATTGAAGACGATCATTATTCCGAAAGGGATGAAGGAGATTTTTGCCAATACATTTAGTAGATGCAAAAAACCGGAGAAAGTTATATTCAAAAAGTTTTCTAATCTGGAAATCATAGGGGGAGTGAAAAAAATACCATGGTGGCGGAAACAACATACGAAGAAAAACGGAATGGTAATCTATAAAAATTGCCTGATTGATGCGGGGAAACGAGAAGGAACATTGACTATTCGTGGAAATAAGATAAAAAAGATAATGGGGAATGCATTTGCAAACAGTAAGGCAGAAACAATCAAGGTGACCGGTGCACCGAAATTGTGTATGTGGACATTTGATGATTGTAATGCAAAAAAAATAATTCTTGGAAAGAAAATAAATGTGATTCCGTACCGGTGTTTTGGAAGCAATGATACTTTGAAAGAAATACATATTCTTTCAAAGGGGGAAATTATATGGGGATTGGATTCGTATGGGAATTATCAAGGATTGGATATGTATACCCCAAAGTCCCAAAACCTCGATATTTATGTATATAGTGATAAGTTTCATACGGAATCGGTAAAGAAATGGAGATGTGACGAAAGAGTAACCGTACATGTCCCGAAAAAGGTAATGGCGAAGTATCGCAAATATACGAACTGTAAGGTGGTAGCACTTTAAAAGGGGTATTTCTAAAAGAATAACTTTTATGATGTTGGGCGAACTGTAAAATAAATGTTTGACCAAGGAACGCCCGTTCCGGTAAAATACCGGTTCGGGTGCTTCTTCTATCTCTGGTTGATGCAATTATGACACATTTGTAGTTTATGGTGAGAATAGTATATTTGGGTATGTGAAATATTTTATGACATATTCTGAGGGAGCTTAGGAATATGGCATGATTTGTACTCTGATATCGGAATGAAGAGTAATGCACAAAGGGAGGTCGTAATTATGAGAAAGATACTAATAGGAACGTTTCTTGCCGCTATTGTTTTAATGGCGGCTGACAGTGGATTTGACAACCGTGGAAATAAGCTGGTTTCCGAACTGGATGCACCAAAGGCGCAGGCAGAAGAAATACGTGGACCGGCAGCAACGTTGTCCCCATTTCAGAGAAGCAAGATATCTCTGAAACAGAATGGATTATGTTATTACAAGACGACAGCGGGCGAATCGTGGTATGATCCGGAGGAATATGGATATGAAGTGACGGATACGGTTTATGAGTTGTTTGCCTTTGAGCAGGAATTTGATGAAAACGGTAATGCGAAATATACGGATATTGTTGTACCCAGGGAGATTGATGGGGATCCGGTAATAGATTGCAACAGTTTTATTGATCATTACGAGATAAAAAGCCTGCGGGTAAAAGCGGCATATAGTGACTGGCGTGACTACTCTACACGATCATTTGCAGAAGATTTTGAAGAATCCCGTGTGTCAGGTTGTACGAACCTTGAGTATTATGAAATGGCGGATGACACATATTCTTTGGATGAATGGCAGTTACTGGGATGCAATTCATTGAAGACGATAGTGATTCCGAAAGGAATGAAGAATATTTATGATTATGCGTTTGATAGATGTAAAAGACCGGAGAAAATTATATTCAAAAAATTTTCCAATCTGGATTATGTAGAAGGAGTGAAAGGATTATCAGGGTGGAGTAAGCAACATACAAAGAAAAATGGGATGGTGATTTATAAGCAATGCTTATTAGATGCGGGAAAAGGCGGCGGGACACTTACCATCCGTGGTGGTCAGATAAAAAAGGTCATGGCAAAAGCATTTCAAAACAATAAAGCAAGTACAATAAAACTACTTGGTGTAAAGAAATTGGGGGAACAAACATTTGACGATTGTAATGCTGAAAAAATAATTCTTGGAAAGAAAATAAATGTAATTCCGTGGCGGTGTTTTCTTGGAGCTGACAAGCTGAAGGAGATTCATCTTCTCACCCCAAAGAAAATCATATGGGAACCGGGAAGATACAGGGGGTATAGCGGATTGACTTTGAGCGACTGGAATCCTCCTAATATAGATATTTATATACATAGTGATAAGTTCCACACCGAATCTGTACAGGAATGGAACTGTGGCAAGAACGTAACCGTACATGTTCCGAAAAAGGTAATGGCGAAGTATCGCAAATATACGAAATGTAAGGTGGTAGCACTTTAAAAAGGGGAAACAAATGATAAAAACCAGTGTGATCCGATTTCTAAAAAGTCCCATCAAGGCAGGAGTGCTTCTTGTCTTCTGGGGCTGTGTGTCTTATTTTCTGTTTACGACCAAAATATACTGGAACGAAGTCAATAGACCGATTGATCTGATGATGGAGATTTTACCGTATATTTTTCTGGTTTATCTGGTGATTGCATACGAGTGTTTTTACGACATCAAACGTTTTCATATGGAGGAGCTGCTTCTTGGAAACGGACAACTGCTGCGGGCGCAGGGGAAAGAGTTTGTTGTATTATTAGGGGCGGATCTGCTGGGCTCCGTTTATCTGTTTGCATTTCACATTATGTGTTACAGTCAGGCGGATGTGCTTTGTAAAGCACTTGTCCTGTACACGGTGAGGGTTATCTTTATATACATATTTCTGATGATTCTGGTGGCCATATGTATCGGCTGGGTAATATCACTGGTTACCAGCCGGTTATATGGTCTGGCGTTGATCGCTCTTACATTTTATGTTTTCGATATGAGCTTTTTGTCGCTGTTAAGCAGTATGTCGGACAAGCATGAATTTCTGTGGAAACTGACAACGTTATTTAGCTTTTTCTTTCAAAGCAGACGTGGAATCTGCAGGGATGCGGATTATCTGTTGACGGCAGAAAACGTACATATTTACCGAGCGTTATTTTTTGCGTGTTTCATGCTGGCAATCATATTGTGGAAGCAGGCGGGACGAAAGGCTTGGAGTGTTGTTTCCGGAATGTTGGCAGTGACCTTTCTGGCGTTGTTTTTTCAGCCGACAGGAGCCGTTTATTTTATGATGAATATTCCGAATACATGGGACTCTGTGTCGTATGTGGAACGATACCGGCAGGCGGAATATTCCGATATTTCTCTGACGAAAAAGGGACAGAATAAGAAGGCTTTTCAGGTGGAGAGTTATGATATGAATGTTACGGTGACGGATCAGTTTCAGGCAGAAGCTTGTGTGGTTCCGACAGATGGGACGCAAAAGGAGTATCCGTTCACGCTGCAGTATATTTTTCAGGTTGATCAGGTGACGGATGAGCGGGGAGAGAAGTTGACTTTTGAGCAGGATGAGGATTATCTTCTGGTTCATAATTCCCGTGGGAAGCTGCATTCGATCCGGATTGTTTATCATGGTACGACCAAAGGCTTTTATGCAACGACGCAGGGAATGATGCTACCTGCCAATTATGCATATTATCCGATGCCGGGATGGCACAGGATCTTTTTGGAAAGTGGCGATCCGTATCCGGGGCTGAAAGGAAAGATCGTGGGCGACGACTGCTTTTCAAGGGAGGTATTTTCGGAGGAGACGGATTTTAAAGTGACGCTGCGGTGCAAAGGAAAATATCCGGTTGCCTCGAATCTAAAGACGCTCGCGCAAACAAAGGAGCATGGATTTGTGGTATGGAAGCTTTCGGGGAGAAGTGATGGCATCACGTTGATAGGAAATTCTTATCTTGTGGAGAGGAACATAGAAGGAGTGCGGGTGATATGTTCCCGTCTGGATTGTGAAAATGTTCCGGAGGGAGAAAATGTTTCAAAATATAAAGAGCTTTTTCGCAAAATTGATCAGGAAACGAAATATTCCATGAAAGGGAAAACGTTTATTGTATCGCCGGATTATAATTATATTAACTGGTGCGTTGCAAACGATCACATTGTGGATACTTTGCTGGGAGAACGTGATATCATTGAGACATTAAACACAGGAATGCTGTATCCGGCAGAGGATGATACAGAGGTTAAACTGGGTATCGATAATTGGATAGAATCTTTAGAATAATGAGGGAAGTTTATGGAAACAAGGAATAGCTTGCAGTTAAAAGAGGTCAGAAAATCATTCCGGCGCAAAGAAATCCTGCATGGGATCAGCTGTGATCTGGAGAATGGTGTTTATGGTCTGCTCGGCACAAATGGAGCAGGGAAAACAACTCTGATGAGATGTATGACGGGGTATTATCAATATAAGGGAGATATTATTTTAAATGAAAGCAATGTCCGCAAAATGGGACTCAGGAAAATCGGATATCTTCCGCAGAAGTTTGTCGGATACCCGGAGCTTTCGGTATATCAGATGCTGGAATATTTCTGCAATATCAAAAAGCTTTCGAGAAGAGAGTGGAAGGATCAGATTGATCAGAGTCTGACCTATACGAATCTTGAGGACAAAAGGGACGCAAAGATTAGGACGTTGTCCGGAGGAATGGTGCGGAGAGTGGGAATTGCGCAGGCAATCCTGGGAGATCCGCAAGTGATTCTTTTGGATGAGCCGACATCAGGACTGGATCCGGAGGAACGAAACCGGTTCAAGAATGTCATTGACAATATTTCTGACGGAAGGATTGTTATCTTGTCCACGCATATCGTAGAGGATGTTGAGGCGAGCTGCGATAAAACAATTGTAATGGCAGATGGAAATTTTATTTATCAGGGAGATACCCTGGAGCTTTGCAGATATGCAGCCGGAAGGATCGTCGAGGTGGATGAGGAACAGGTGAAACAGGGAATTGATGGTGAGATTGAGAAGACATATCTCAAAAAGGGAAGAAAAATGCATCGTGTCATTCTGAGAGAAGCTGTTTCAAATGCGCTGGAGTCGACAGTGGAGGATGGTTATATATGCTTATTGAAAAAATAATGAACCGTTTTGACAGGACGGCGTTACAGTGGAGAGGAATGGGACCGTTAAAGTATCTTCCGTTTCTGGTGTGTTATGTTCTGGTTCCGGTTACGATTTACATACTGCAGTCTGCGGGGACAACGTATCATCTGCTGGATACCATGTGGAATCAGATAGCGCTGATCTATCCTATCATGGCGGCGTGGTGGACGGCGCTTTGTGTAGAGCCTGTCATGGGGCAGGAGGGAGAACTGTTCGGCTTATATGAGAGGAATAAATGGGTGGATGTCCTGATTTACTTTGTGCTGTATGACATTATGATCGTACCGGTATGTCTGTGGATCATGAATCGATGGCCGGATTATATCTACCCGGAAGATTTTATTGGTTTATTTATACAATGCTTCTTTTCGGCGTGTCTGGTCTATGGGATTGCATGCCTTGTTCGTTCGGTGGCGGTTTCTTTTTTGGCGATGCTGATCTTTAATCTGTTCCTGAACGGAAGGATTTCGTATATTTTAGTGGATAATCTGGATCTGCAGACCAGCAATATCTTCGGACCGGCGTCATTGATCCTTGCCGGTGTGATTTTCCTGATCCTGGGAAAGGAGATGCAGGAGAGAGGAAATTTATAATATTTAAATTACCCTGCAACATTTCTGCGACAAGCGACACAGATAAACAGAAGAACCGATGAAATTCCTTGCAAGGAGGGGATCGTATGAAGAAGAAATATGTGGTCGGGGTGGTTTGTCTGGTGGCGGTGATTCTGTTCGTGCTGGTTGATCAGAGGAATCAGCAGGCATTGAAGAAGCAGGAAGAGGCTGAAATTGGGGAGACGGATGTACGGGCGGATTATGATGTTTTAAGAGCGGGGGAGCTTGAAATGGACCGGGTGACGGATGATTATCTGATCTCGGTGAAGGATCTGCTGGAACGCAGATCGGACGGGAAAGAGATTCGCGGAATGATCTGGTCGGTCGGACAGGAGCTGACGAAGAAAAAGAGCGGTAAATTATATGTGTCAGCGAGACCTGTGTATCTCTGGGATGCCGGGCAGAGCAAGGTCTACGAAAAGCAGGTCCTTTTGATCGTGTTTGATGAATCATTGTCGAAGATGGGGTACTGCAAGCTTACCTTCGATCGTACGAAGTCCGGGGATCAGCGAAGTCTTGCGGATGTGGAAGGAACTACGCTGGAGGACGCATGGTATTTGCGGCAGAATCCTTCGCAGGAGTATGTTTATGTGAGCGTGAGCAGGGATGACACCGAAAAGTCTGACTGGAGGGAGAATGTTCTGATGGACAGTGACAGCTCGATCGTGACCGGCACTAATGGCTGGGGATATTTTTCGGTGACGGCGAAGGGGGATTATTTCGGAGCGATACGGAAGGTGAAAGGGCTGACATTTTCTTATGACAGCCTGATGAAGCCGGAGAACCTGATCGAGATCACGGAGTGACGACTGCGGAGGAGTAAAGGGGCTTTTACTTGCTCCCTTGCCGGCTTGACGGGAGATGCGGGTGGTCCGAAAGGGGGACGTGACAAATCGTTTAAAATTTGATAAAATGTAGTCGAAACGAGGTGTCACAGATGAGAGAGACTTACAAGATGAAGCGGTGGATGAGTATCTGCCTGATCGTGGTTTTATTCCTCTCAGGGATGTGTTTTGAGAAGGTCAAGACAGATCCTGAATTTGGTGTGTCCAAAACTGTGACGTCCGGCGTATTCCAGAGTCTGCAGAATCCGACAGACAGTCAGGATATGTGTTCGTCCGAGCAGCTTGGCGATTCGATGCTGCGCAGTACGGGCGAGGTTCTCAGACGGACCGCATCCGGTCAGAGGAACCGTACATTTTCAAAGCTTAGCTCCTTTGTGAAGCTGGGCGTGGCTGCCGGTGGTGCTTCGGACAATATATTCCGGAGCCGGGCAATGAATGCCGCAGGCGCGATCGTGACGTGTGAGTCAGTGATCATCGCATACATACATCAGCAGGACGGTTCTAAAGGCTGATATCATTCCTATCTATGATGCAATCGGGCAATCTGAGGCATCCGTCAGGGATACCTTTTGCCATGTACCGCATCATTCTGTTTTCAGAGACGGCAGTATGCCGTTTTCCGTCCGGAATCGGACATTTCAATGTTTTATATGAGGAGTTGCTTCTTCGGGAGAAAGGGGCTTCTTTCGGTATGAATTTTATGATGCAATGAAGCAATCCGTAGCATCAGTTTGGGTCAAAAGGTATTTTGCCCCAACATCATTTTATAAAGGTATGAATTAATATAAACGGAATAAATGCGGAAGCAGGCGGTGGAAGTGGAGAAGCCGGCGGCTGCTGCCGGTGATGCGCCTGCGGTCACGACAGGCTGCAGGCCTTTATTAAGCTGCGTCACGCAGTGAAAGAAAGGTTGATAATCAATGAAAATTTTAGGAATGATATTATTAGGAATTGGAGGAACATTTGGTATTGCACTTGTCGGAGGCACGGTTGTTGGTATGATCGGTGTGATCCTCTACAAGATTTACCGCAAGCTTCGTTATAACATTTCGCTGTACAATTAGAAGTGCTTTAAAGTATGATGCGAGAGGAAGGCGCGATCATGCGGCAAATGGTCTGATAAGGGGGTGTCCCAATATTGGGACACCCCCTTTGAAGTGCTAGTGATGTATGAGAAATTATTTTTTTACAGTGATCTGAACAACGACCTTCTTACCGTTGGACAGAGACAGTGTAATCTTACATTTTCCCTTCTTTTTGGCGGTAACAACGCCCTTGCTGTTGACCGTTGCAACCTTAGGGTTGGAGGTCTTTAAACGAACCAGACCGACATAACCCTTTGTGATCGTGTATTTGATCTTCTTTGATTTCTTCACCTTGATCTTCAGCTTCTTCTTGGCAACCGTGATCTTGTAGACCTTCTTCGCCGGTGTGGCAGTTGTGGAAGGAGTGGTTGTCTTGCCCGGAGTCGGTGTCGTGACAGGTGTCCGTGTTGAAGCCGGTGTCTGCGTTGGCACCGGTGTTGCGGTTGGAATCACAACAACCTTTTCGATAACGCCGGACACCGTGAATGGAACCATCACATACAGTCCATCGGCCGTCTCAAGGCGGGCAACGTATTTACCGTTCTTCTTGATCGTTGTTGAAGTGCCGTTGATAACATTTACCCGGTTGGAGGTATTCCAGAATGTGTCGCTCATCACAATGGATGGATCATAATCTCCCTCCATAACACGGATCGTTCCGGTTTCTCCCTGGAAGGTAACGTTGGCACCGGAAGCATCGGCATTCAGTGTGTTGGATGTTACGGAGAAGCGTGGTGCATCCGGAATGAATCCAAGATATGTCGTAAAGGAAAGAGAATTGGTTCCGTTCCAGCGGTTGCCACGGTAATAGTAAGTTCCCGGTGTCAGATAGCAGCTATACATTGTGTCCTGCGTGCTCTGGAGGGTTTTTCCCTTGAAGATACGGGATGTGATCGCCGTGTCAGAGAAAAGCTCCCAAGTGATATAGTCATTTTCGCAAAGAGGCATCGCCAACAGCCAGCCGCTTTCCTCGACAACGAAGCTGTGTACATTACTGTAGCCCTTCCAGTCAGTCGTGATCGTGTCTGTCGTAATGGAAGCTTCTGCGTTGACAGCGGAGGTCAGATCCTCTTTCTTGCTGATGACCGGAACAGTCACATCGGTTGTAATGGTAAAGTCCGGGCGTACATTGGTGTAGCGCAGACCACCGGACTTAGCCGGGATAAAGCCGATGAAGGAAGAGATTGTCAGGGGATTGGTTCCGTTCCAGCGGGATGCCTGATAGTAGTATGTACCGGCGGCTATCGTATAAGAAGAAATCTCGTCGCGGCTGGAATCGCAGCCGTCCGCCTTAAACACAGGAGTCGTTTTGGCAAGGTCCATATAGACGGTGCCTTTGGCATAGCCCTCCGGGCTGATCGGTGCCACAAGAAGTGTACCCGGACATGGGAGGTTGATCTCATACAGAGGTGTATCTCCGCTCCAGTCCGTTTCAATGATATCCTGCGAGCTTGCCGGATAGTCGTTGTCGATGTAGCTGCGGAAATCCGCTACGTTTTCCACAATGGCATAATCAAGTGCCTGAATCACGTCAGCCGCTGCGGCATGCTGTGGCTTCGCTGCGTAGAAATCGCCGGAGGTGATCACCATGGCGGCGGACAAGGCGCAGACGATGATGTTTCGGAAAAGTTTGTTTCTTTTTTTCATAAATACCCTCATTTCTTTCATTTGTTCATGTGTTTCGTGTCAAAATGCTTCAATTTAAGTATATGGGGAAAGAAATGGGAAGTCAATGGAAATGGAGGGTGATGAGAAAATTTTACATGGATTACATATCCCCTCGATCATATTAACATCGAGGGGGATAAACTTATATGTTGATAAAACAATGTTTATATTGTTTTTTACATGAATCAGGGGTATACTCTATTAAATATCAGGTAATTATGGAGTTGTGATTAGGGGTGGTATATCTGATATGAAAGAAATTAAATATTCTAAGCAGGCAATCAAATTTTTAAAGAAACGTGATATGGTTACCAGGAAACGTATCGTGAACGCAATCAATCATCTTCCGGCTGGAGATGTTAAAAGTTGCAGGGAGAAGAAAATTACCGCTTGCGGGTAGGAGATATTTATATGTCAGCAATTAAGGAACGAATTATGGGAGCGGTTGCTGTTATGAATGATAATGAGGCTGAGATTGTGTGGGATTTGATCATCCATAATTTTCCGCTACGTTCTTGGGATAATATAGAGACTGTTGCACCTGACGAGTGGGACAGAGTGATGTTGAGGGAAATACATGATGATCCGGATTGCAAAGAATTTGTTTCGAGTGAGGCTGCACTGAAAGAATTAGGTTTGTAGGCAGTATCAGGAGGCTGAATCGACATAATATATTGAGACTATGAGAAAAAGTCTGTAAATAAGATTCTTCTATGATAATGAAAGGCAAA
>ERZ773239.79-NODE-79-length-111943-cov-9.322868_pt1 | contig 111943 bp, 105 predicted proteins | sample MGYA00580521_ERZ773239 | MGnify/ENA primary metagenome ERZ773239 (study PRJEB29015, sample SAMEA2737801) | human gut metagenome | biome: human gut; feature: human-associated habitat; material: faeces | place: China | collected 2012 ... | reverse complement strand
GAGCTTGTTATAAGATTTAATTGTTGCATAAGTAGTTCCTCCTACTATATATATCGTTTATTTTTTTACTTTTTTCTTCTTTTTTTGTTAAAAAAGTAAAAAAACTTACGAAATATTTATTCCATAAGTTCTTCTTTAAGTTTTAATATTTTCTCTTCGATTTCATAAATCACTTTTATAAATTCTTGATCATCTTTTCCAGTTGAATCATCAAGTTGCCAATTATCATCAAATTCTCTACCAACATATGGACAACCAACATTACATCCCATAGATATAAGCAAATCTACTTGAGGGATTTCATTAATCAACTTTGGATGTTGTGTCTTTTCCATATCTATTCCATACAATTTTTTCATTAAACGAACAGCATCTGGATTTATTTGATTTTTAATTTCACTTCCTGCTGAATAGCTTTCAAAAACATCACTTGCAAAATGCTTTCCTAAAGCTTCAGCAATTTGACTTCTACAAGAATTGTGAACGCATATAAATGCAACTTTTTTCATTACTTTAAACCCTCTTGTTTAAAGACTTTTCGCTAATTGAATAACTTCTGCTAATTTTGAAGATTCTTTCATACTTCCTTTATCTTCCATATTAGGAACACAAATAATACCAAGATCTTCCCATTTTAAATAAGATGTCATAGCTTTATATTGACTTATTGCTGCATCAAAAACATGATCAGCTCCAGCATCTAATAATAAAGCTGTTTTGTGGAAATGAAACCCTGTGCTTCCACCTGCATACATACGATCTATAACAGTTTTTAATTGGGCTGTCATGTCAAACCAATAAATTGGTGATCCAAAGATCAGAACATCTGCTTCTTTTAAATGTTTCCACACTTGTTCCATATCATCTTTTTGAACACATTCCCCTTGATGTGACCAACAATACTTACATCCTAAGCATCCTTTAATATTCATTGATGCAATATTTAATTTAACAACATCATGATCTTTAACATTTTCCATAAATGTATTAATCATAATTTCTGTATTTCCACCTCTACGTGGACTTCCGTTTAATAAAACAATTTTCATATTTACCTCTTCCTTTTCCTTAAATAATACTAACATAAATTGATTATCTTTCATTCATTTTTTATAATAATTTAAAGTAAAAGGAATGATTATTATGAATGAAAAATTAATTTATCAAGTATTAGAAACAGTAGGAGAAATACCTAAAGGATGTGTAGCAACATATAAACAAATTGCTTGTTTAATTGGTAGAGAAAAAAATAGTCGTTTAGTAGGTAAAATACTAGCAAATGCCTCCTATTATGGACATTATCCTTGTCATCGTGTCGTTAATTTTCAAGGAAGGCTTGTTCCTGGTTGGTTTGAACAAAAAGAATTATTAGAAAAAGAAGGGATTACTTTTAAAGATGATCATCATGTTGATTTAAAAAAACATCAATGGAAAATGAAATAAATCATTTTCCATTAAATGCTTTGTGTAATAAGTAAGGATATAGACAACAAATTAAAAAAGTAGAAGTAATCCAGCATAAAGGATTAATATATGTCATGCCTGTAAAGCCTAAAGGATAAACTAAAAAATAAGTACCTAAACATCTCACCATAACTTCTAAAATACCTACTATTAAAGGAATAAAAGTTTCCCCTAAACCTGTTAAAACAAAACGAACAATAAAGAACAAAATAAAACCAAGAAGTAAAAGAAATATAGTTCATTCCCAAATGAATAACCTCTATTTCTTTTTTACTAACAAATAACATCATAAATTGCTTATTAAAAAGATGCGCCATAATAGTAACAACAATACTCAAAGTAATAGTAATAACCAACATAGACTTACTTCCTTCTTTAATTCTTTCAAAAGCATGTTGTCCATAATTTTGAGCAGTATAAGTAGACATGGCTGTACCAAAACCCGCCAACATCTGCATCATTAATGAATCTATCTTATAAGCTGCTGTATAAGCAGCTACTTCTTGACTTCCTAATGAATTTAAAGCTGATTGTACAATTAAAAAACCAATAGCAAGCAAAGATTGAAAAAAAGCCATCGGTAAACCTACTTTTAGATTTTCTTTTATACAAATAAAATCTATTTTAAAATCTTCTTTATTAAAAGAAAATAAATCTAATCTTTTTTTCATATAGAAATAACATAATAAACAACAAATTAATTATGCAATAACCGTAGCAAGTGCAACTCCTGATATGCCTAAATGAAAAATCAAAACAAAAACTAAATCAAAAACAATATTTAATATTGCTGAAAGAATTAAAAATAATAGAGGTGTTACACTATCTCCATAAGCTCTTAAAAGGGCAGATTCATAATTATAAAGTGCACTAAACAAAGCTCCTATAAAAATAATACTGTCATAACTAAGAGCTCCTGGTAATAACTCTTTAGAAACATTCATCCATTGAAATAAAGTAGACTGAATCATGAGTCCAATACATGTAATAGATAATCCTAATACGATCATAATATATAAACCATTAATCATTGCCTTTTTTACTTCTGTTCTTTGTTTAGAACCTATTTTTTGAGCTATTATAATAGATAACCCATTAGCTAATCCAATTGCAAGACCTAATAATAAATCAACAACAGGACTTATTACTCCAACAGAGGCAAGGCAAAAGCTATAATAACTTTAACCGGTTTTCCTTTAATTAATTGTGTTTCCATCTCTATCACCTCACCCAAAGTATAAAGTGATTTAAATTTATTGAGAAATATAATTCAAATATAATATTATAAATTTATATTATAACTCTTTTTATTATAATACTAATGAGGTGATTAGATGAAATTAGAAGTTTTTGAATATTTAATAGCAATAGAAAAATTTGGTTCTTTAAACAAAGCAGCTACAAATCTTTATGTCTCACAACCAAACTTAAGTAATGTCATTAAAAGTTTTGAAAATGAAATAGGGTATAAGATTATTTATCGAAATCATCAAGGGGTACAGTTTATAGATAAAGGAAAACAAGTATTAATGATTGCTCATAATATGGTAAAAGAGAAAGAAAAATTGATGAAAATAAACTTGAATCATCAAAAAGTATCATTAAAAATTTCTATTGGTAATGGGGATTATGCTTTAAAACCAATTTATCATATTCTTAATCAACAATCTTTCCAAGATGAAATCAATATTACTATTTTAAATCTTGCTGTTTGGGATGCTTTAGAAAGCCTATACCAACAAACAATCGATCTGGCTTATCTTATAATTCCTGCTTTTATGAAAAAAGAAATGATGGCTTATTGTCAAAACCATCATTTACTTTTTAATCAATTAAAAGAACTCACTTATCAAATTAATCTACGTCAAAATCATCCTTTATTTGATCATTTGTGAAGTAAGACATTTAGAAGATAAAAAAAATCTATTATTTGATGAATTTCATCAAATAATAGAAAATGATATACAAAATTATTTTTAATCATATATAATTGTATTGCACCTTTTCTTTTAATTTAGCTTGAACAACTTTATTAAAAAAGGTGCTTTTTTTATACCCTAAATACTTTCCTTATATTCCTTTCCCCATTGTTCCATTACAGAAATCACTGGTCTCATTGATTCTCCTAAATCTGTTAAACTATATTCTACACGTGGTGGTACTTCAGGATAAGCCACACGTTCTACAATTCCATCATCAACCATTGATTTTAAAGACTCCGTCAATACCTTTTGAGAAATATCAGGTAATGATTTCTTTAACTGTCCAAAACGTTTTGTCCCCGTTAATAAATCTCTTAAAATCAACAATTTCCATTTACTTCCTATCAAAGAAACAGTTGTTGCTACAGGACATTCAGGTAAGTTTTCTTTCTTAATCATAAACTCATCTCCTCATCGCATTGTTAATGATTTACTACTTTTATTGTAACATAGATATACATTTCTAGAAAGTTTAGCAGTTTTAAATAAAATATTCTAGTAAGTTAACAATCGTAATCTATAGAAGTTAAGTAAAATGTAGGAATAACAAATTTAATGCTTTAATTATAATTAGAAAAAACAGATGATTCCATGTGTAGTCATCTGTTTTTAATATTCCTTACTTAATAAGAAATCTGTTATATGCATTGTTTTAATTCCTTGATAATTACCACCTGCAAAATCATCTGTTAAAACCACATATTTAGGATAATTATCTTTAATTTCTAATAATTGTTCATATTCCCTTTTTTGTGTTTTTTCAGATTTAATTTCTTGTGTCACTTGAACATAAATTTTCTCATTTTGTTTTGTTGCAACAAAATCAATTTCTTTATCTTTATACTTCCCAATACAAACATCATACCCTCTTCTTTTAAGTTCTAAATAAACAATATTTTCCAATGATGATGCTACGCTATCTATTGTATATCCTAAAACAGCATATCTTAAAGAAATATCAGCTAAATAAAATTTCTCTTGTGTTTTTAAAATAGATTTCCCTTGTAAATCATAACGTGAACATCTATGAAGAATATAAGCTTTTTGCAGTTTTTCTAAATAGCTATAAACTGTTTCGTTATCTATTTTTCTTTGCTCAGACTTTAAATAATTTGAAATTGACTTAGCAGAAAAAGTATTACCAACGTTATTAAAAGTATATTTTACCACTCTTTCTAACTGATCTATTTTCTTTACTTGATTTCGACGAACGATATCTGAAAATATTGTGGAATTATAAATATCTCTAACAATCGTATAGACTTCATCTTGTGAGTATTCTTGTAAATGTGTCGCAGGAAAACCACCTAAACGTACATATTGATTAAACTCTTGTTTAATATTATAAATTGTTGAATAGCTTTTTTTAAACGTTAAATATTCATCAAAAGATAATGTATAAATATAAAATGTAACATACCTTCCTGTTAAATATGTTGATATTTCTGAAGACATCATTCTAGAATTTGAACCTGTTATATAAATATCAACATCATAATCAGAAGCGAGTGTATTTACTACTTTTTCCCAACCATTTATTTCTTGAATTTCATCTAAGAATAAATATGTTTTTTTAGTATTTAAAATCTTTGTTTTTAATTCTTGATAAAGCTCTTTTGATGTCATATCTTCATATTCCATTGAATCAAAACGATAACTCAAAATTTGTTCACCAGTAATATGGTGTTCTTCTTTTAATTTTTTTTGGATCATCTTTAATATTGTTGATTTACCACATCTTCTTACACCTGTTAATATCTTAACAAAAGGTGTATCAACAAAAGGCATTATTTTATTTAAATAAAGCGGTCTTTCTATCATATTATCACCTCATTTTATATGGATTTTATCGCAAAAATAAATAGCGTTCAATAGTTTTGCGGTTTAAAACCGCAAAACTATATTATTTTATAAATTATTGCGGTTATATTATAGATTTTATTATTATGATTATTAAATTATTACTTATTTTTTTACAACTTTAATTTTCTATATGCATATATTTGATAAATATTCACAAATATCCAACCGATACCACAACCTAAAGCCACAGAATTGATGAATAAGTAAATAAGATAAAATAACACGTAATGTAACATGCATCGTTGTTCCTTTAAAAGGGACATCTACTTTACCGATTCCTCGATAGGATCCTACAAAAGCATTTCCTATAAAGCAGAAAATATAGAAAAGACAAACTACAAACATATAATTAGTTAATGGACAATGCAAAGAAATATAACCACTATTCTTTAATAAAGTATCCAATGATACATAATGAGTTCCATCATGATCTTCTCTAGGCGTTCTTGTATACACCATAATATCCATATCTAACTCCTGAGCAATTTTTATCACATTTTTTCCTATATGCCCAGCTCCTACCCAATATTAAAAGAAAGCAATTCCTTTTTTTTACACCTATAATAAATTAATCCTATTAAATCTGCAAGTGCCCATCCAATAGGAACAGACCACCAAATACCAGTAACACCAATCGCTGGAATTGCGGATAAAACATACGCTAACACAACACGTGTACCTAAAGAAAATATTGTAAGAATGACACTCATACCAGGTTTACCTAAAGCACGATACAAACCATACAACAAAAACAAACAACCAATTCCACAATAAAAAGCACCTTCAATTTTTAAATACTTGACACCTTCCATAATAATTTCTGTTTCTTTTTCATCTATAAAAATAGTCATTAAATCTTTAGCAAAAATACATACAATAGTTGAAATAATTATGCAAAATCCCATAGAAAGACAAACTGCTGATTTTAATCCTGATTGAATACGCATTTTTTCTTTTGCACCATAATTTTGAGCAATAAAAGTAGAAAATGCATTTCCAAAATCTTGTACTGGCATATATGCAAAAGCATCTATTTTAACAGCAGCAGCAAATGCTGCCATGACCACAGTTCCAAAACTATTTACTAACCCTTGTACCATTAAAATACCTAAATTCATTACTGATTGTTGAATACATGTAAGAACTGAAAATGAGATCACTTTATGAACCCTCTTTAAATGAAAATATTGTAATTTCATAATTGCTCGTACCTGTATATTTTTTATAAGTGAGTAAATACTGATGCCAATACCTGAAAGATATTGGGAAATAACCGTAGCAATAGCTGCACCTTCAACTCCTAATTTTAATACAATAACAAAAAATAAATCTAATGCAATATTAAGTATTGCCGAAACAGCTAAAAATATAAGTGGCGTCATTGAATTACCAATAGCTCTTAAATAAGAAGCAAAATAGTTATATAAAAAAATAGCTGGTATTCCTATAAAAATAACAATAAGATAGCCTTTCATATCTCCCCACACTTCATGTGGAACATGTAAAAAAACAGAAAGCTGATTAAGAAAAATATAAGATATTACTGTTAGTATAAACGTGATGAGTGCAATAAAGAAAAATGATGCACATACATCTTCCTGTAATCCTTTTTCATCTTTTTGTCCATATCTAATTGAAAACAACGCTCCACTTCCCATACATAAACCAAGGATTATAGATGTTATAAATGTCATTAAGGTAAACGATGAGCCAACACTTGCTAGAGCATTTTTGCCAAGAAATTGACCAACAATCAATGTATCAACAATGTTATAACATTGTTGAAGTAAATCACCTAAAATCATTGGAATTGAAAAAAGAAGCATAGACTTTAAAACTGAACCTTTTGTTAAATCTCTATTCATCTTTTATATTCCTTTCGTAATATCTGTCTTACGTTTTGTAAGTATTATAATCAAATATTTATTTTCAGTCAATATCTCTAATTTTTAAAAGATTTACTTATAATAAGGAGCATGATAGTATTAAATAAATGATTAACGGGGGAATGATTATGTATTTAAATGGACTTGATGAAATAGATCAAAAAATTGTTCAATTATTAATAAAAAATGCACGTTTTTCTTACTCTGATATCGGAAAAGAGGTAGGGATTTCTAGAGTTGCTGTAAAAGCTAGAATTCAAGCATTAGAAAAAAAGGGGGTTATTGAAGAATATACGACAATTATCAATCCTCAAAAAATAAGTGGCGCTATATCTTGTTATTTTGAAATTGAAACATTGTCAAATTCGTTTACTGATGTTATAAAAATATTAAACCAAAATAATATTGTTACTCAAATTTATCGTGTTACAGGAAAAAACAAATTACATGTACACGCTGTTGCTGCTTCTAATAGTGAGATGGAGGATTTCTTACATACTACTATTGATACATTACCAGGGGTTATTAGTTGTAGTTGTAATATTATTCTTTCACGTATTAAAGATATTAAAGGATTACGTTTATAGTTATAGATCATCTTTTTTTAATAAAAGAGTTATTTGAAAACGAATGAAAATTTAATCAATTAAGTTTTAGAAAGAGTCATTTAGTAGGTAAGATTCTTTACAACACATCCTATTATGTTAATGATTCATGTCATCGTATTGTTAAGCATACTGGAAAACTTATTCCAATGTATGAATAAAAAGGCTGTACAGAAAACGAATGCCATTAAATTAAGATGATATTGTACAAAAGATAATTCTATTTATTTTATGTTTTGCCTTAAATATTTTGGCTTGTCGTCTTGTTTTTGACGTACTTCAAAAGAACCTGTATCTAGGCTATAAAAATTTGTGATATCTAGAAAAAATTATGTAAGAATAATTTTTGTCAACTTGTTCTATCCTGAAATCAACCGGATGCTGGTTACAGAAGTAAGTCGAATGGCAATGTATTAAAATTAGGTGGATGTAATTGAAGAAAAAATATAATATCATGTGATTACACAATCGAGATTTGAAGGAGGTATGTATTATGAATATAGGATTTGGGTCATGTATAATTTTGGCTATACTATTTGTAATTATAGGTGTGTTATTTGCAATTTTTAAGGAAAAAGCAGCAAAATTTGTTTCAGGATTTAATTCATTTTCTAAAGAAGAACAGTCATTGTATGATAAAGTTCAGATCTCTCGTGATATAAGAAATCAGTGTTTCATATGGACTGTTATAATGTTGGCAGGAGCGTTATTATCCTGCTTTTTAACCCCATATATGGCTATACCGGCCTATATTATTTGGTTAATTCTGTTTTTTAGAGAAGTACACTTTGATAATCATAAAGCGTTTGAAAAATATTTATTAAAATAAATTATTATTCGCAGAAGGCACTTATTTATGAAAAAAGGAATAAACAAATCAATCTTATTTTATGTTGCATCAGTCTTGTTTTTCATAGCATCGCTATTAGCTTTACGAGTAGAAATGAAAATTCTATGACTATAGTGTGGTTATGCCTTGGTTCCTCGTTCCTTTGCTTAGGTTCGACTCACAAGAAAAAGGAAAACAATAAAGAAAACACAGACGATAAATAATTTTCAGTTTTTCGAACTCAAAAAATTAATATTAAATGAAAAGATATAGTGTATAGAGAAATCTATATGCTCTATTTTTTTCCATTTTTGAAAAAGAGATTGAAAAACTATTGACATTTTGTTACTTGTTCTACAACTTTAACTATATTTTCATTAACCAATGTCATAGACACATCGATAGTTGCATGCCCACACATATTTATTCATCGATTAGCATCCATGTAAATGATACCTATATCCGCTTTTTTTTGAAATTGGTTCTACAAGAAGTGCTCCAACCATATCTTTATGACCTCTAGGTTCACACATGTGTGCTGAACGATATTGGTCATAATTATTTTCTAAATACTCTTTATATTCCATCATACTTTTTGCTGCATACTTAGGAAAGCCTTCAGCAACGATACGTGTAGGCTCTCCTAAAGTATGTGTTTCAATCATCTTAAAACAAATTGCTTTTTTATTCATCAAAAACACACACTCCATTTGATTCAATTAATTTTTTATAATAATAAAATGAATCTTTTCTTTTTCTTTCTAACGTTCCATTTCCAGTATTATCCAAATCTACATAGATGAATCCGTAACGTTTTTTCATTTCTCCTGTTGAAGAACTTACTAAATCAATAGGTCCCCACCAAGTATAACCAAACAAATCTACTCCATTATCAATTGCACCTAAACCATTTTCTGCAATAAATAATGGAATATGGTAACGTCCATAGATTTCATTTAATACCCAACGTAGTCCATTAGGACAAAAGCCCAACCCCATTCTGATTTTTTTATTAATTAAATTCTATAACCACTTAAAAGCAAAACTCTAACGTTTTGCTTCTATTTTTCCTTCTTTAATTCTTAAAGACACATCACACATCTTTGCTAGAGTAGGTGAATGGGTTACCAAAATAACACATTTATGATGAATATGTGCTAAATCTAAGAAAGTATTCATGATCTCTATTGAATTCTTTTCATCAAGATTACCCGTGGGTTCATCACAAAGAATCAAATCGACTTCTCTTGCAATAGCACGTGCAATTGCAACTCTTTGTTGTTGTCCTCCTGATAATTGTCGAATATCTCTTTTACATTCATCTTTGGAAAGTCCAAGTTGTTCAAGAATAGATAAACAATATTCTTCTTTATCTTTTCTTTTGATTCCCGCAATTTCTAAAGCAGACATAACATTTTCTAAAGCATTCACATAATAAATAAGATTATAAGATTGAAAGACAATTGAAATATCTTCTCGACGATATTTATTCAAACCTATTTCTTGAATATCTTTTCCTTTGAACAAAACTTTTCCATCATCAGGTTTATCTAAACCAGAGGCAAGAGAAAGAGTTGTTGTTTTCCCGCTTCCACTCGCACCAACAACTGCATAGATTTTACCTTTTTCAAACAAATAAGAAGCATGATCTAAAATTTGATTTTTTTCTTTGCCATCTTGATAACTATAGCTTACATTTTCTAATTCTAATAACTTTTCCATCTTAACCTTCCTTTCTAGATAAGATTTGTCTAGGTGTAAGTCTTAATACATAGGCTGCAGGTACAGCAATAGAAACAATACAGATTGTTGCTGTAACACCGGCAAGTTGAACGATATTTTCACCTGTAATTGAAACATCTAATTCTTGATTTGATGGTCCTTCCATCATATTTCCTAGGAAATTTTCTTTTGTTTGTGTATTAGTTTTTTGTTGATTGTCATTTGATTGATCACCTTTTTGATCCATTTGCATGACATTTGAAGAAGAACCACTTTCTAACATATTCCCCATATAACGAGACGTTAATTGTCCTGTACCTAAAGAAATCACAAAAGCAACTACTGCAATTAAACCTATTTCAATAAGTTGTTGAGCAATAATTTTAACTTTACTTTGTCCAAGTGATAAAAGAACACCAATTTCATAATATCTATTTCTAATTGTTAGAGCTAAGATTAAACAAAGAATTGCACTACCAGCAATCACTACAATCCATACAAACATCTTTGCAAATGATTGCATACTTTCAAGAGAAGAAGCATTTTGTTGATAAAGACGATTATTGGCATCTAATGAGAACGTATCAAAATCAATATCACTTTTCTTTTTCGCAAGTTCTACAAAAGCTTCTGCGTTTTCTGGATCATCTAAATAATAAATTGCTGATGTAATATTTTCACTACTTCCAGTAAGTGTTTGTCCAATTGATAAATCAGTATAAATTGTGTTTACTGGATTATTGAAATGAGCACTACCAATTTCATTTGTTGATTGAATTTCATAAATACCTACAATTGTAAGTTCTTGAGTAATTGTTTCATCATTAATCGTTGTTGTAATAGTAAAAGTATCACCAACACTTAAATCATTATCACTTGCAAGATTGGTTTCAATAACACAATTATTTGTATTTTGATCTTTTGTTGTAAGTAAACGCCCTTTTGTAAGTTTATAATTGTTATTGGTAAAAGAATCTAAATACTTCATTGTGGTGTTGGCACTGATTGTAAAATCAACTTGATTTGAAGCTTGTTCTGGTTGATTATTACTATTATCTGATGCAGTTTCTACCGCTGAAATAGAATTACTGTTAGCTGATGTAGATATTTGATAATTATAATTTTTTACATACTTTAAATCTTTTAAACTATCTGCCATGGTTGTTGTTAATGATGTCTCATTACTTACGGCTTCACTAGGTTTTCTGTTTTTTATCATATTTCTAAAATCAACAGAAAGAGTTACATCGTTTCCTAAACTACTACGAATTTGATCCATTGATTTTTTTGTTGCTGATTGAATTGATAAACCAGCAATGACAAGATTTGTAATAATAACAATAATTACAAATAATAAAATCGTTTTTCCAATATTTTTCTTTAAACTTAATAGTGCATTTTTTATCATACATTTCTACCTCCAACTTTAATATATTGTTTGACTTTAATGATAAAATGGAATAATTATGTTAAAAAAAGTGTTTCATCATTGCAATTCTTTCATTTAAAAGTTACCCTTATAAATGAAAGAGGGAAAATTATGAAATTAGAGGAATTGGCTATCGGAAAAAGTGCTGTTATTCTCTCTGTTGGAGGAGAAGGAGCATTAAGACAACACTTTTTAGATATGGGATTGATTCAGGGTACAGAGATTACCATGGTAAAATATGCACCTATGGGTGATCCTATTGAAATTAAAATACATGATTATGAGCTTACTTTAAGAAAAGAAGATGCTCATAAAATTGAAATTAAAGAAATAACTAAACAAACAGAAAATAAAAATGATTCATTCATTTTTCAACATAAAGATCACCCTGGCTATGGTGAATCTAGTTATCATAAAATGAATGATCATCAAATCTATCATGAAAGTGATTTACTCACATTTGCTTTAGTTGGAAATCAAAACTGTGGTAAAACCACACTATTCAATCAACTTACAGGTTCAAATCAACATGTTGGTAACTTTCCTGGAGTTACTGTTGATCGTAAAGATGGAAGAATTAAAGGGTATCAAAATACTCTAATTACTGATTTACCAGGTATTTATTCCATGTCACCTTATAGTAGTGAAGAAATCGTCACAAGAAACTTCTTATTAAGAGAAAGACCAAAGGCAATTATCAATATTGTAGATGCTACAAACATTGAAAGAAATCTATATCTTACAATGCAACTTTTAGAACTTAATATGCCAATGGTTGTCGCTTTAAATATGATGGATGAAATGTTAGGTAATGGGGGAACTGTATTAATCAATGATTTAGAAGAATACTTAGGTGTTCCTGTTATTCCTATTTCTGCAGCAAAAGGAGAAGGAATTGATGAACTTGTCAGTCATGTTTTACATGTTGCTTATTATCAAGAAAGACCTCAATTCTATCAACATATAGACAATCAACAAAACAAAGCGATTGATCGTTGTTTAAATGCGATTGAACATTTAATTGAAGATCATGCCTCAAACGCAAAGATTCCATTACGTTTTGCAGCAAGTAAACTTGTTGAAAAAGATGAACTTTTATTAGAACAACTTGATCTAAGTCAAAATGAAAAAGAAACTTTAGAACACATTCGTATTCAATTAGAAGAAGAAAGTAGTCTTGATTGTTCTGCCGCTATAGCAAGTAATAGATTTCATTATATTACAGATATTTGTAAACAAACTGTAAAAAAACCACATGAAAGTAAAGAAAGATTAAGAAGTCAAAAAATTGATCAATTCTTAACAGGAAAATATACAGGAATTCCTGCTTTTATTGGAATCATGGGAATTGTTTTCTTTCTAACATTTAATGTTATTGGAGCTTTTTTACAAGGAGTTTTAGAAAGTGGGGTGACTGTTGTCACAAATTATGTTGACACTTTACTCACAAATGCTCAAATTAATGTTGCTTTGCATTCTTTAATCATTGATGGGATTTTTAATGGGGTAGGAACTGTTTTAAGTTTCTTACCAATTATCGTTACTTTATTTTTCTTTTTATCAATTCTCGAAGATAGTGGTTATATGGCTCGTGTAGCATTTATCATGGATAAACTACTTAGAAAAATAGGGTTATCTGGGAGAAGTATTGTCCCTATGCTTATTGGTTTTGGATGTACCGTTCCTGGAGTTATGGCAAGTCGTACACTTTCTTCAAGAAGAGATCGACAAATGACCATTATCCTTACACCATTTATGTCATGTTCAGCAAAACTTCCAATCTATGCTTTCTTTACCTCTGTCTTTTTCCCAGGTAAGGGCGCATTAGTCATGATATTTTTATACATCTTTGGTATTTTAACAGGAATTATCTTTGCTCTTATTTTAAAAGGTTCCTTGTTTAAAGGAGAACCTGTTCCTTTTGTTATGGAACTTCCAAATTATCGTATGCCTGGTGCTAAAAATGTTTGTCAATTGTTATGGGAAAAAGCTAAAGATTTCTTACAAAGAGCTTTTACAGTTATCTTTGTTGCAACCATTGTTATTTGGTTCTTACAAACTTTTGATTTAAGATTTAATATTGTTACTGAATCAAAAGATAGTATTCTAGCTATTCTTGCTGGTTATATTGCTCCAATCTTTAATCCATTAGGAATTGATGACTGGCGCATTTCAACAGCCCTTATTTCAGGATTTATGGCAAAGGAAAGTGTTGTTTCGACATTATCTATTCTTTATGGTTCAACCCAATCATTGTTGATGTCACTTACAACACCAGCTGCTTTATCTTTACTTATTTTCTGTTTACTTTATACACCTTGTATTGCAGCGATTGCTGCAATCAAAAGAGAACTTAATGGTAAATGGGCATTGATTGTTGTCTTTGGACAATGCCTTATTGCTTGGCTTGCCTCTTTTGTTGTGTATCATTTAATTTTATTGGTATTTTAGTATTGTAACATCAGTTTTTGCATTGTAACAATTAGATTGTTACAATGCAATTTTTATTGTTACAACAAAAAAACAGATCCAAGGGAAGGGAAAAGATCTGCTTTTTACTATTATCTATTATTATTTTTTAAAAAGGGAAATTGATAATTAAGTTTTGAGTTTAAGTAAGTTCTTGTTCCTCCTTTCGTCTATTATCATAAGTTACAAATATGAACTTTATTTAACTTTTTCATGTTTCTTTCTTGTTTGTTTTGTCAAAAATTATGGGATTAAAAAATACAATGTTACAAAAAACTAACATTGTATTTTCTAAATTATATCTATTAATATTTTGGTGTTAATTCCACATACATATCTTTGTATTGTTTTGCGCTTTGTTGCCAAGAGACATCTTTATTCATATCACGAACAACCATTTCATCCCAATATTTTCTATTTTCAAAATAAAGTGTTTTAGCACGATTGATGGCATCATAAAGAAGTCCACTTTCATAGCGATCAAATGTAAAACCATTACCTGTATTATCAAATAGATTATAAGGTTGTACAGTATCTTTAAGTCCACCCGTTTCTCTTACAATTGGGATAGAACCATATCTCATACTAATAAGTTGTGTAAGTCCACATGGTTCAAATCTTGATGGTACTAGTAAAGCATCACATCCTGCATAAATATTGTGAGCGACGTTTTCATTGTAAGCAATATATGCACAGAAGTTTCCTTTATATTTATTTTCATAATAACGGAAAGCATCTTCATACATCGTATCTCCTGTACCTAAAACAACAACTTGTGTATGTTCATCCATAATACTTGGAATAACATCATTAACAAGATCAAGACCTTTTTGATTTGTAAGACGTGAAATAAGTCCAATGACAATTTTATGATCATCAACTTCTAATCCTAATGATTCTTGAAGTGCTTTTTTATTCGCTTTTTTATTCTTGATAACAGATTGACTATCATATTGCGCAGCTAAAAGTTTATCTGTTGCTGGATTCCAAATATCCGTATCAATACCATTAACAATTCCTAAAATCTTACTACTATGATATCTCAAATGTTCTTCAAGACCTTCACCATATTCTTCTGTTTGAATTTCTCCAGCATACGTATTACTTACGGTTGTAACTACATTACTATAAGTAATACCACCTTTTAACATATTCGCATCTAACCAATTTTGTGTCATACAATCTTTATTGAAGACATAATCAGGAAGATCAGACCAATATTGAATTGTTTTTCGATCATAGACACCTTGGAATCTTAAGTTATGAATTGTAAGAATAGCACCTGCACGTCCAACGTTTGTATCTTTAAAGGTTGTTCTTAAATAAAGAGGAACTAAAGCTGCTTGCCAATCATGACAATGTACAATATCAGGTGTCCAATTTAAATAATTAAGTGCTGCAAGAGCTGCTTTACTAAAATAACAGAACTTAGGAATATCATCGATAAGATTCGTATATGGATTACCCCATGAGAAGAATTCATCATTATCGATAAAATCGTAAACAACACCATCTTCTTGATATTCCATAATACCTACATAATATTGTTTTCCATCTGCACATAGATCCATATAAAATGAGCCTTTATATTCCATCTTTTCTTGGAATTTTTGTGGAATACATTTATATCTTGGAATAATAACTTTAACATCCATATTTAATTTAGCTAAACTCTTTGGAAGAGCTGACATAACATCCCCTAATCCACCCGTTTTTACAAATGGATAACATTCTGAACCAATAAAAGCAACACTTCTACGAGGTCCTAAATCAATTGGTTGTGATTTTTCAACAGGAACTTCTTGAATAACTTCTGTTGGTTTAGCCTCAACAGGTGTTTCACTTTTTATAGATTTTGGTTTAGCAGTAGTTGTTTTTTTACTTGTAGCTGTTGTTGATTTAGCAGTGGTTGTCTTTTTAGTAGTTGCTTTCTTAGTAGAAGCTGTTTTTTTTGTTGATGTTGTTTTGGCAGCAACTTTTTCAGTTGTTGTTTTTGATTTTGCAGTAGCTGTCTTTTTACTTGTAGCTGTTGTTGATTTAGCAGCTGTAGCCTTTTTAGTAGTCGCTTTCTTAGCAGGCGCTGTTTTTACAGCTGGTGCTGATTCAGCAGCAACAACTTTTTCACTTGTTTCTTTTGGTTGAACAGTTGTCTTTGGTGTTGATTCAACAGTATCAACTTTTTTTGGTACTTCTACTGGTTTGACTTCAGTTACCTTTTCACTGGTAACTGGTGTCGATTTAACAACCGTATTGGCCTTTACACCCGTTGTTCTTTTTTTATTCGTTCTTGTTGTTCTTTTCTTACTTTTTTGAACTGTTTTTTTACTCATACTTTCTTCTCCCATCTTTAAAATAATATCATGTTTAAAACTCTAACTTCATCATTTTTTCTTATTAACATCTCCTATTATAGTCATTAGAATTTGCGATTTTTGTATCTTTTTAAAACTTTATTCATACAAAAATTATTTCATTTTAATTTACTTTTATATTCAAAATGTTCTTTTATTTATTGTACCATAATCAATGAATGTTGTTTATATATTCTGCACAAAAAAACAGATTCAAAAGGGAGGGGGAGAATCTGTTTTTTAATCTATTATTATCTTTTTTAAAAAGGGAAGTTTATAATTAAGTTTTGTTTAAGTAAGTTCTTGTTCCTCCTTTCGTCTATTATCATAAGTTACAAATATGAACTTTATTTTACTTTTTCATGTTTTCTCTTTGGTTATTTTGTCAAAAATTATGGGATTAAAAAAGAAGTTCATTACAAACTTCTTATTATGTCTAAAATATCTTCTCCATACCAATCACATTTCTTTGGTCCAAATCCTTTTATAGAAAGGAGTTCTTCTATCGTTGTTGGTTTATAAGCAATGATTTCATTTAAAGTAATATCATTAAATATATAATAAGGTGGTAAATTCTTTTCTTGAGCTTTATCCATACGATATTTTTTTAAAGACTCAATTAATTGATCATCATTATTAGCTTCTATACTTTCAAATGTATTTTCTTCTTGAATTGGCGGTATTTCTTGTTTTTGATGATACGATAAAAGTCCATCTGCCATAGCAATCATATCTTTTTGATTTCTAAAAGCACTTTGTTCATGTTTCTTTATATAATCTATAAGCTGGTCTGCTTTAATAACTTTTTCTTTTATTTCTTTAGGAGCATAACGACTTTTTAAGATAGACTTTGGATTAGCAAGGACAACAAGTGATTTAAAACCACTTGAAAAGGTCTTATTATAAAGAAATTTCATTACTGATCCTTTATCCTTTTCACGTAACATTTTATATAACTCTAAATGTCTTTGATTTTGTGTTATGGGTGAATAAATACCTTCTTTAATTATTTTCCCATTATAATTATACTCTCTTGTAAAATTTCCCATAGAATCTATCATGATTGTCCCTATAAGATTTTTACATTCTATAAAATAAACCATCGATGGCGTAATAATTATATAATCAATTTGCGCACCCAAATCATGATCTACCATATAAATATCATGTAAAACATACATTGGAAAATGACTATTCTTTAATTCAAATAGAACATTCTCTTCTCCTTCAATACCATACTGAATAAATCTTGCTTTCTTTTCTAATTCTTTACTTGTATGTGTTTTTAAATATTCTTGTATTTGATTTAGTTCATTTATTGCCTTATTACTCCCTTTATAAATAACAGGTTCTTTTAATTTATCTTTAAATAACATAGATTTTGCACCTCTCTCTATCTACCTTATCATTTTCATTTTATAGAAACAACAAAAAAACAGATCAAAGGGAAGGGAAAAGATCTGCTTTTTACTATTATCTATTATTATTTTTTTAAAAAGGGAAGTTTATAATTAAGTTTCGTTTAAGTAAGTTCCTGTTCCTCCTTTCGTGTATTATCATAAAGAAGAAATATGAACTTGATTTAACTTTTTGATGTTTCTTCTTTGGTTGTTTTGTCAAAAATTATGTGATACCATTATTTCAAACAATGCACCTTTGGGTGTTTTTTATTATAGGGAGGGTAATCTATGAATAAAACACAAGATTTTACGAAAGGAGTTATTTGGAAACAATTACTTTTTTTCTTTTTTCCAATATTAATTGGGAGCTTTTTTCAACAACTATATAATACCGTTGATACCATTATTGTTGGTCAAGCTTGTGGGACAAATGCTCTTGCTGCTGTTGGTTCAACAGGGAATTTGACAAACTTAGTTGTTAACTTCTATGTTGGTTTATCAACTGGAGCTTCTGTTGTTATTGCTCAATATTATGGAGCTCATAATAAAGGTAAGATTCATCAAGCGGTTCATACTTCATATATGCTTGCTATTGTTAGTGGAATTATCATGATGCTTTTTGGTTTATTCTTTTCTTATCAATGTTTAGATGCGATAGGTGTCCCTCATGATATTTTAAATGATGCCAGTCTTTATATGAAACTTTACTTTTTAGGGATGATTCCTGGAGCTATTTATAATATTGGTTCAGGAATTTTAAGAGCTGTAGGAGATAGTAAAAGACCTCTTTATTATTTAATTATTTGTAGTATTGTTAATGTTGTTTTTGACTTTGTTTTTGTTGTTATTTTACATAAAGGTATTGCTGGGGCAGCGATTGCAACATTTATTGCCCAAACAGTATGTGCTATTTTAGTCACACTTCAATTGATATTTTCTAAAGATGTTTATCAACTTACATTATCAAAAATTAAATTTCATTTACCTGTATTAAAGAAAATTGTTAAAATTGGTGCTCCTGCTGGAATTCAATCAACAATGTATAGTATCGCTAATATCGTCTTACAAACACATATTAATTCTTTTGGAACACAAACGATTGCTTCATGGTCAGTCTATATTAAAATCGATGCTTTATTTTGGATGGTCATGGCTGCTATTGGAGCCGCCATTACAACTTTTGTAGGACAAAACTATGGTGCTCATCTTTATGATCGTATCCAAAAAGGAGCAAGAACCGCTTTAACGATTGCCTTAACAATAGCAGTTTCTTTAAGTGTGATCTTATGTTTTGGGGGAAGTTATATTACAAAACTCTTTTCATCTGATCCAGCCATCGTTAATCAATGTCAAAGTTTAATACTCTTTTTAATGCCTTTCTATTTTTCATACTGTTGTGTAGAAATCTTTTCAGGGACAATGAGAGGGTGTGGGGAATCATTAAAACCAATGCTTTTAGTCTGTCTTGGAATTTGTGTTTTACGTGTAGCTTGGGTTACTTTCATTTCACCACACTATCCAACATTAAAGGGAGTTGTTATATCTTATCCAATTACTTGGTTTACGACATCATTCTTATTTATTGTTTATTACAAACAATTTAAAAAACATCATTTTGGAGCATAGTTATGCGACGAACAGAACGAGAAATTACAGATTTAAATAAAAGAAATCATTGAAAATAATCAATGTTGCCGTTTAGGTTTTATAGATCAAGGCAGTGTTTATATCTTTCCTTTAAATTATGGTTATCTTTATAATAATAAACATATCTTTTATTTGTGTATGTATCCGTTAAATTAGATAATGATTAAATTTTTTTGAAAATGAAAAAGAGATTTCTAATATTGACTGCTTCAATAATAAATGAAATCTCTTTATTTTTTATATTATAAATCTACTCCATAATCACTTACAACAACTTGTCCTGTAAGTGGTGCTGCATCATCACTTGCTAAGAAAAGTGCTACTTTTGCAACATCTAAAGGACTACAAGGTTGAAGTGTTAAATCACTATGAGCTGACATAGCGCCCATCATTTTCATATCCATTGTATCAGGTGTTAATCCTGCTGCCATATCTGTTGTAATACTTCCTGGACAGATAACATTACATCTAATTTTTTCTTTAGCAAAACGCATAGCAGCATGTTTTGTTACCCCAATAATTGCTGCTTTAGTAGATACATAAACAGCACCACCTGCTCCATATTGACCAGCAACACTTGAGATATTAACGATAGAAGCTCCACTTTTCATCACTTTTAAAGCTTCTGACATACAATACATTGTTCCTTTTTGATTAATATCAATAACTCTATTTAAATCATCATAATCAATTTGATCAATTGCATTTAATCCTTTATCTAAAACACCTGCATTATTAATTAAAATATCTAATTGACCAAAAGTTTCAACTGTTTTACTTACTAAGTTTTTAACATCATCCACTTTAGAAATATCAGTAGGAACACATAAAACAGTTCCTCCTGCTGCTTCAATTTCTTTTGCTGCTTCTTCCAAGACTTGTTGACGTCTTGCTGAAATAACAACTTTTGCTCCTTCACTCGCAAACAGTTTCGCAATTTCTTTACCAACGCCGGCATTCCCTCCTGTAATAATTGCCACTTTATTATCCAATTTTCCCATAAAAAATCCTCCTAGATATATAGTAACACATGTAAGCGCTTAACTCCATCTTTTTCATATCTCAAAATTGTATATGAGTTTACCATATTTTTACACACTACTCACACTCTTATATGTTAAAGAATGGGTACTATATAGGTGTCAAGAGGAGATAGACATGAAAAAGAAATTATCCGTTATAATCAGTGTAATTTGTATTATCGTTTCCTTAGGTTCGATTTCAGGAACTCTGTATTATGCTAAAAACCATAATACTTCATCTATGATGCAACAAGCAGGAGGAACACCTCCTTCAATGCCTAATAAAGGAGAAAATAGTCAAAATAATGAGTCTAATCAACAAGATTCATCTCAAAACAACCAAAGTAGCAATGATTAATCAAATTCACAAAACCAAGATTTAAATGATCAAACAAATGAAAATTCTACTGGACAAGCACCTAATAATCAACAAGATTCCCCAGGACAAAATCAACAAAACAACAATCAACCTGACCAAATGAATCAAGAAATGACTTCATCAAGTCAATCATTAACTGCTCTACAAATTGTCATTATTAGTATCAGTGTTTTAGTTTTTATGCTTGCAATAACTTATTTAATTATGAGTAAATTTGGAAGTAAAACACTTGTTGAAACATTTTATGGAGCTAAACCAACTGCAATCTATGCTGTTATTAATGTTGTAGGAACAATTTTACTTGTTTGTGCTCTTGTGTTATCAAGCAATGCTTTATTATCATCTATTTGATGTATTTCTATTCCTTCTATAATTAAATCAATTGATTCATAAAGTCTTTGAATACCACCTATTAAAAAATCATTATAAATAGCATCAATTTCATTAAATTGATTCGTAAGTGAAATCAAAGGATTTTCTTTAGATGACCATAATGCTTTAAAATCTTTTTCATTTTGTGTGTGTATTGCTTTAGCATAGTTATAGACAAGTTGTTTAATTTCTTCCATAATATCTCTTCTTTTTGATATTAAACATCATTACTCTTAATAAAATTTCTTAGTGGGTATTTTTTTATTAAAATTTTAAAAAGATAATAAAGACAACAAAAGAACACTATGAAAAATAAAGTAAATGGAAAGGGATCCTCTCCAGCAAATATAAAAAATGAACGTATTGAATCAAAGTGATACCTACCAGACAATATGATTGATCCAATAAAGAAATTAGAAAAAAATACTAAAAAATAAACTTCATCTTTACTCAACAATCTTTTCTCTTCCATATGCTTTTCCTCCCTTGAATTTAGTTATATATAAATATTATACAGTACCTTACCCATTAAAGATATCTATAATCTAACTCATCTATACAAATGTACATATAGATTATTTTATGATACACTAAATGCGAAAAATTGTGTTTTTAAAGTATAGAATTCTATATTTTTTTATAAATGAAAGGGAAGAAAATGAAAAAGAAAATTTTTGGGGTTTTACAAAGAATAGGACGTAGTTTTATGTTACCTATTGCTGTACTACCAATTGCGGGAATGTTTTTAGGTATTGGGAGTTCTCTTACTAACGAAGCAACGATTGCTTCTCTTGGTTTAGAGAGTATTTTAGGTACAGGAACAACTTTAAATCATATATTGATTTTATTAATGTCTGTAGGGCAAACAATTTTTGATAATCTGCCTTTGATTTTTGCAGCCTCTGTTGCTTTAGGAATGGCAAAGAAATCAAAAGAAGTAGCAGTGTTATCTTCTATTATTGCTTTTTTTGTGATGCATTCAACAATTCATAGTTTACTTGTTTTTAATGGTGTTATTGAAGGTAATAAAATTATTAAAGATGTTGTTGAGGGAACACTTATAAATGTATGTGGGCAAGTATCCTTACAAATGGGGGTATTTGGAGGAATTATTGTTGGTTTAGGTGTGAGTTGTTTACATAATCGCTTTTATCAAATTCAGTTACCTGATTTTTTATCTTTCTTTGAAGGAGAAAGATTTATTCCTATTATTTCTACCATTGTCTATATTTTGGTAGGATTTTTGATGTTTTATATTTGGCCTACTTTCCAAGACGGGATTTTTAAATTTGGACAATGGATTGCTAGTAGTGGCTATGGGGGAACTTTTGTTTATGGAATTGTTAAAAGAGCCCTTGTCCCTTTTGGCTTACATCATGTTTTCTATATGCCTTTTTATCAAACTGCTATTGGTGGTACTTTGGAAGTCAATGGGGTTTTAATTGATGGTGCCCAAAATATTTTCTTTGCTCAACTTGCTGATCCAAATTTAAAGCACTTTAGTGTTGAAGCAACTAAGTATTTCTCTGGTGAATATATGATTATGATGTTTGGTTTACCAGGAGCAGCTTTAGCGATGTATCGCAGTGCTAAAGATGAATCTAAAAAAGTTATAAGAAGTCTTTTTTTATCAGCAGCCCTTACGAGTATGCTTACAGGAATTACAGAACCCATTGAATTTGCTTTTATTTTTGTGGCTCCTATGTTATTTGTCGTTGATGTTTTTTTAGCGGGTACAGCTTTTGTTTTAGCTCATGTTTTAAAGGTGACGATTGGGTTTACTTTTTCTTGTGGTTTAATAGATTTTCTTGTTTTTGGTGTATTACAAGGTAATAGTAAAACTCATTGGGTTTTTATTATTGTTGGTGGAGTTATGTATTTCTTCTTATATTATTTTTCATTCCGTTTTTTAATTAAGAAATTTGATTTAAAAACACCAGGAAGAGAAGATGATAATAAATTAACGATTTTTAATAAAAAGAAAATGGATTACTCTTTTGATCAATCATTACTTGATCCTCAAGTACAAATGATTATTAAAGGACTAGGTGGAAGATATAACTTTAGTGACCTTGATTGTTGTATTACACGATTACGTGCTTCTTTACAAGATCCAAGTCTTGTAAGCGAAGGCTCTTTAAAACAAGCAGGGGCAGCTGCTGTTTTATTACAGGGCAATGCTATTCAAATCATCTTTGGTCCAAAAGCTTCTTCTTTAAAAACAAAGATTGATGATTATTTAAATAATGTTCCTGCTTCTTATGATGAAGAAAAAACAATTGATTATCATACAACGGATGTAGAAATAGGAAATATTGTTGATGGTGAGGTTTTACCTATTGAAGATTGCTGCGATGATATCTTTGCTCATAAGTTGTTAGGAGATGGTCTCATGATTCGACCAATACATGGTTTGGTTGTTGCTCCTTGTGATGGAACGATTTCTATGATTTATCCTACAAAACATGCTTTAGGGATTGAATTAGAAAATGGTATGGAAATATTGATTCATTTTGGTATTAATACTGTAAAATTAAATGGACAAGGGTTTGAACTTCTTGTTAAAATGAATCAGAAGGTTAAAAAAGGAGATCTGTTATGGAATGCAGATTTGAATTATATTAAAGAAAATGCCATCGATGATTGTCTTTTAATGATTATCACTAAAGGTCAAGGACCTTTAGAAAAGAACTATGGTCATAAAAAAAGTGGAGAAACGATTTTAAAAATAAAGAGGTGAACAAAATGTATCAAGTCTTAAAAGTATTAAATAATAATACCATTCTAGCTAAAGAAGATGATAATGAAATAATAGTTATGGCAAAAGGAATTGGTTTTGGTAAAAAAGTAAATGAACATTTTGAAATTCCACCTCACGCCAAGAAATACATGATGCAAAAGAACTATCAAGCTAAAGATAAACAAAAGAAAGTCATTGACTATATCAATCCTGTTTATCTTGAAATCGCAGCTGAAATCATTAAAGAAGCAACAAATAAATTTGAACAAGTCAATCATGATATTTTAATTCCACTGGCTGATCATATTTATTTTGCGATTAAACGTATGGATGAAAACATCATGCCTACAAATCCCTTTACTTATGATATTAGACTTTTATTTCCCGATGAATATGAAGTTGCTTTAAAATCAAAAGAAATCATAAAAAGCTTTATCAATAAAGAAATCAATAATGATGAAGTAGGTTTTATTACTCTACATATTCACTCAGCAATTTCTTCTAATAAAGTAGGGGAATCTATGGAAGCAGCACGTGTTGTTCATGAAAGTATTATTAAATTACAAACTGATTTAAATATGAAAATTGATGTTGAATCAATTTCTTATGCCCGTTTAATGAATCATATTAAATTCCTAATCATTCGTTTAAATACTAATGAACAATTGCAAATGGATATTAGTGAATTTACCAAAAATAAATTTCCTTTTGCTTATGAACAAGCAATAAGGATGTGTGATAATTTATCAAAGGTACTTCATAAAGAATTACCAGAATCAGAAATTGGCTATCTTGCTTTACATTTGGAAAGAATTTTATCAAGTGCATTTCAAAATTAGGGGATCACCCCTTTTTTATTTATTGATAAATTGTGATTGTTTTATATTATATATTATCTTTTTCATTATTTTTTATATCAAAAAATAATGAAAGAACATAAAAACGTAAAAAAAATGATTGACGCTTACATTTTTTGATGTTAGTATATCACTGTAATTAAATTGAATATTCAATAGTGTGTAACTTTAAGTAGGCATTAACTATTTTAAAAGAAAGCAATGGGTACATTGTATCTTCTTTTAAATAGTTGGCCTACTTTTTTTGTTATTCAATGTTAATTAAAGAGAGGGAGGAAAAATATGGTAGGAATTATTCTTGCAAGTCATGGTGAATTCGCTAATGGAATTTTACAATCTGGTTCTATGATTTTCGGTGAACAAAAAGATGTAAAAGCTGTGACTTTACAACCAAGTGAAGGTCCTGATGATTTAAGAGCAAAAATGGAAGAAGCTATTTCCACTTTTGAAAATCAAGACGAAGTTCTTTTCTTAGTTGATTTATGGAGTGGTACTCCTTTCAACCAAGCAAACTTATTACTTAACGGTCATGAAGATCATTGGGCAATCGTTACTGGGTTAAATTTACCAATGCTTATTGAAGCATATGCAATGCGTATGTCTACTGACAGCGCACATGAAATCGCAACTCATATCTGTGAAGTTGCTAGAGACGGAGTTAACATTCGTCCAGAAGAATTAGAACCTAAAAAGGAAGAAGCAGTAAAAGCTGAAAACCCAGCACCTGCTGGGGCTATTCCTGAAGGAACTGTTCTTGGAGATGGACATATTAAATATGTCTTAGCTCGTGTTGATACACGTTTATTACATGGTCAAGTAGCTACTACTTGGACAAAATCAACTCAACCAACTCGTATCATTGTTGTATCTGATGCTGTTTCTAAAGATGCATTACGTAAACAAATGATTGAACAAGCTGCACCACCAGGTGTTAAAGCAAACGTTGTACCAATCAAAAAGATGATCGAAGTCGCTAAAGATCCTCGTTTTGGTGCTACTAAAGCTTTATTGTTATTTGAAACTCCTCAAGATGCTTTAAGAGCTATTGAAGGTGGCGTTGATATTAAAGAATTAAATATTGGTTCTATGGCTCACTCTGTTGGTAAAGTGGTTGTTAATAAAGCCATTGCTATGGATCAAAAAGATGTTGAAACTTTAGAAAAATTAAAAGAAATGGGTGTTACTTTCGATGTTCGTAAAGTACCTGCTGATTCTAAAGAAAATATGGACAGTCTTCTTAAAAAAGCAAAGACTGAACTTCAAAATATGAAATAGGGGGAAAATTTAATGTCTGCAATTACTATTATGTTAATTATTTTAGTAGCATTATTAGCAGGGATGGAAGGGATTTTAGATGAATTCCAATTCCATCAACCACTAGTAGCGTGTACTTTAATTGGTTTAGTTTCAGGACATCTAAGTGAAGGTATTATCTTAGGTGGTTCTTTACAAATGATTGCCTTAGGATGGGCAAACGTTGGTGCTGCTGTTGCTCCAGATGCTGCTTTAGCTTCTGTTGCTTCTGCAATTATCATGGTTTTAGGTTTAAATGGTGGTACTGTTAATACACAAACAGCTATCTCTACTTCAATTGCTGTTGCAATTCCTTTATCAGTAGCTGGTTTATTCTTAACTATGATTTGTCGTACAATCGCTATCCCATTAGTTCACTTAATGGATGGTGCTGCTGAAAAAGGAGATTTCCGTAAAATTGAAATCTATCAAATTTTAGGTATCTTATTACAAGGTGTCAGAATCGCAGTTCCTGCTGCTGCACTATGTATCGTTCCTGCTGAAGCAGTAACTAGTGTTTTAAATCAAATGCCTGCTTGGTTATCAGGTGGTATGACTGTTGGTGGTGGAATGGTTGCCGCTGTAGGTTATGCAATGGTTATTAATATGATGTCAACTAAAGAAACTTGGCCATTCTTTGCTATTGGTTTCGTATTAGCTGCATTAAGCGAATTAACATTAATCGCTTTAGGTGCTTTAGGTGTTGCTATTGCTTTAATTTACTTAGGATTAAAAGAAAACGGTGGTTCTGGTAATGGTGGTTCTACTGGTTCTGGTGATCCATTAGGTGATATTTTAAATGACTATTAATCTTGAAGGAGGAAAGAAATATGGCAGAAAAAATTCAATTAACTAAAAAAGATCGTTTATCAGTTGCTTGGCGTCATCAGTTCCTTCAAGGATCATGGAACTATGAACGTATGCAAAATGGTGGTTGGTGTTATTCAATTATCCCAGCTATCAAAAAATTATACAAAGATCCACAAGATAGAGCAGATGCTTTAAAAAGACATCTAGAATTCTATAATACACATCCTTATGTTTCAGCTCCAGTTATGGGTGTTACATTAGCCTTAGAAGAAGAAAGAGCTAATGGTGCTGAAATCAATAATCAAGCTATTCAAGGGGTTAAAGTTGGTATGATGGGACCTCTTGCTGGGGTTGGAGATCCAGTATTCTGGTTCACTTTAAGACCAATCTTAGGTGCTTTAGGTGCTTCTCTTGCTTTAGGTGGAAGTATTGTCGGTCCATTATTATTCTTCTTTGCTTGGAATATTATCCGTATGGCATTTATTTGGTATACTCAAGAATTTGGATATAAAGTTGGTACTTCTATCGCAAAAGATTTATCTGGTGGTTTATTAGGTAAAATTACTCAAGGTGCTTCTATTTTAGGTATGTTCATTATCGGTTCTTTAGTTCAACGTTGGGTAAGTATTTCATTTACTCCTGTTGTTTCTAGAGTTACTCAATCTGAAGGTGCTTATATTGATTGGAGTCAAATCAAAGGTGGGGCTGAAGGTATTAAATCAGCTTTATCTCAATATGCTTCCCTTGGAGCTACTGGATTAGATAAAATTAAAGTTACTACTTTACAACAAAACTTAGATCAATTAATTCCTGGTCTTGCAGCATTATTACTTACATTACTTTGCTGCTGGTTATTAAAGAAAAAAGTTTCACCAATCGTTATTATCGTTGCATTATTTATCGTTGGTATCTTAGCTCGTTTAGCTGGAATTATGTAATTTAAAAAGTTCAATATTTATGGAGGGAATATATGGTACAATCATTAAATAAAAAAGTCGATTTAACAATTAATGCTACTTCTTATTTAGGAATGGCAAACTATGGTAAAGTGTTGGTCGGGGATGAAGCTTTTGAATATTACAATGATAAAAACGTCAATGATTATATTCAAATTCCTTGGTCTGAAGTAACAGAAATCATGGCAAGTGTCATGTTTAAAGGAAAATGGATTCCTCGTTTTGCAGTTGTTACGAAAAACAACGGAAACTTTATCTTTTCGACAAGAGATAATAAAAAGACATTAAGAGCTGTTAGAAATTATGTTGATCCAAATAATATGGTTCGTTCTCTTAGTTTCTTCCAAGTTATCTCACGTGGTTTAAAATCATTATTCAAACGTAAATAAATATTGAGCAAAGGAGCTTCATTGCTCCTTTTTTTTGTTATAATGAAAGAGGTGATAATATGGATCTAAATAGAATACATTATTTCTTTAAAGCTGTTGAATATAAAAACTTTACGCAAGCAGCTAACGCTTGTCATATTGGACAAACAACCATGTCTAAATACATTGCTGTCTTAGAACAAGAACTCCAAACACAGCTATTTATAAGAGAACATAGAACATTAACTCTTACTAAACAAGGAAAACAGTTCTATGAAGGAATGAAAAACATTTATGCTTCTTATCAAACTTTATGTCAAAATATTCAACAAACGAATACTTTACATATAGGCATGAAAACAACAGATTTTACAGACTTTGAAATTCTTGAAAGCTTTGAAAAGAAATACCCACATCTTTCTATTTCTTATTCTTATCTTGAAGAAAATGAATTGATGGAAGGCCTAAAAGCGCATCAACTCGATGCGTTAATTTCTCCAAGCATGCTCTCTTTCTACAAAAACAATCCAATTGAAACAACAACCTTATCTAAAGAAAACGTTTCTCTTGTTTGTTCAAAAGAACTGATCCATAAATATCATACAATAGAAAAGGTCATTCAATCTGTTCCCTATATTACAAAAGCAACAGATCAAAACTATCATCAATTATGTAAAGATGAACTTTATAAAATTTATCATACAACTTTTAATAAAGTAGAATACGTTAAAGAATTTCCTAAACAACTTCTTTTACTTAATCTATCTAGAGGTTTTTCAATCCTTCCTACAAAAGAAGTAGAAAATAGAGATCAGTTCTATTTAGAGGATATTAGTAAATACTTTGCTGATCTTGAAAAAATAAATCTTGTTTGTTTAAAACAAAATAAATCAGAGAACTTAAATCTATTATTGCAACATATACATGAAAAAAAGTGCTAGATTAAGCATTTTTTTTCGTTTTATCTTTTAACATTTATCCTATATAATACAAAGCAAGGAGTTGATGTTATGCAAAAAGATTTAACAAAAGGCAGTGCCTTAAAAAATATTATTACTTTCTCATTACCATTTTTACTTGCTAATTTCTTACAAACATTCTATGGCATGGCTGATTTATTTATTGTCGGTCAATACAATGGAGCCGCTTCTTTATCAGGGGTTTCTATTGGAAGTCAGGTCATGCATATGATTACTGTCATGCTTGTAGGAATTGCAATGGGTTCAACGGTCATGATTGGTCGTTATGTTGGTGAAAGAAAAGAAGAAGAAAAAAGGATGACTGTAGGAAATACAATCATTATCTTTATGATTTTATCTCTGATCGTTACTTTGATTTTATTATTCTTTATTAATCCGATTGTTTCTATTATGTCTACACCTGTAGAAGCGATTCAAGAAACAACGATTTATTTAAAAATATGTTTTATTGGAATTCCTTTTATTACTGCTTACAATATTATTAGTTCTATTTTTAGAGGATTAGGGGATTCTAAAAGACCCATGTATTTTGTGGCAGTTGCTTGTTTTTTTAATATTGTGTTAGATTTCATTTTCATTGGTTATTTCAATATGCATGCCGTTGGTGCAGCATTTGGGACAGTGATTTCACAACTTATTAGTGTGATTGTTGCTTTATTTGCAATCATTAAAAGAAAATTGATTGTCATCCATAGATACCATTTGAAATTACATAAAAAAATTATTAAAGATATCTTTAAAATCGGTTTTCCTATTTCTATGCAAGATGGTCTTATTCAAGTATCATTCATTATTATTACGATTATCGCAAACATGCGTGGTGTTGATATTGCCGCAGCAGTTGGTGTTGTAGAAAAAATCATTAGCTTTTTATTCTTAGTACCATCAAGTATGCTTTCAGCAATTTCTGCTATATGTGCCCAATGTGTAGGAACAAAACAGCATCAACGTGCTCGTCAAACATTACGTTATGGAATGATAATTGCTTTAGGATTTGGAATTTTCTTTGCGCTTACTTGTCAATTTATTTCCAAGGAAATTCTTTCGCTATTTACAAGTGAAGCGATCGTTATTATGTATGGAAGTCAATATTTAAAAGGATATGTTTTAGATTGTATGTTTGCTTCTATTCATTTCTGTTTTAGTGGTTTCTTTACTGCTTATGGTTATTCTATGATTTCATTTATTCACAATGTCATCTCTATTGTTTTAATAAGAGTACCTGGAGCTTATATAACTTCTAAGCTTTTCCCTGATACTTTGCTTCCTATGGGTCTTACACCAGCATTAGGTTCTATTTTATCAGCAATGATTTGTGTAAGTATTTTTATCATTATGAAGAAAAAAGAATAAATTTGATTATTAAAACGTCATCCAAGTGATGACGTTTTTACTTAAACTTAATTGAAAGAATACATGTATAATCATTCTTTATCTTTTTGTTTGTTTCTAACTCTTTTATAGGAAGAGATGTGACATGATTTTTTCCATAAGATAAGGCCACTAACATTTGTTTTTTACCATATTTAATAGAAGTTTTTTCTTCAATTTGATTATAATCCCAAACATCGTAGTGACTAATGTTTTCTATAAATGAAATATCTTTAGCTACATAATACCCATCTTCAAAAGCATCTATAATCTTCAAAGTAGAAGCTTCATAATCAACTACTAAAGCAATATTTCCGGTATTTGTTCCTTTTGAAGGATTATTATAAAATGTACAGATTTCTTTATCAGATATCTTTTTACCTTTTTGATATTGGGTTAAATACATAGTTAATGAATCAAAATCTTTTTTTGAATTATAATGAAATAACAAAATATTCCCTGGATGATTAGAAAGCATATTTGCCGTTTGCATTTCTGTGCTTTTTTCTAAATAAGGTTCTATATAGTTTTGTGGTTGTGTTAATTTTTTGTAGACAAATATGCTTGTAATAAATATGAAAACAACAAGCATAACTATTAATAATCTTATAATTTTCTTTAGATACTTTTGTTTGTTTTTATTATCTTTTGTAATCTGAATAATATTTTCTTCTGCTTTTTGTTCAATTGTTTCTTTAGGTATATCTTCGCCAGCCAGAAACTCATTAATACTTATTCCTAATATTTTACATAATTCAAGATAGACTGTTACATCTGGTAAACAAATACCTCTTTCCCATTTAGAGACTGATTTATCTGACATATTTAACTTTTCAGCAAGCTGTTTTTGTGTTAAGCCTTGTTCTTTTCTTTTAAAAGCTATATATTTACCTATTTTGATAAGATCCATATGACCACTTCCTTTAATCAAATCATATCATTTTAAATAGAAAACAACACCTCTTATAAGTAGAATTAGTTTTTATATTATGAAAAAACAAACAAATATTCAATAATATCGATATAATGAATTTAATAATAAAAAATAAGGAGAAATATAATATGAAACAATTTCCAGAAGGATTTTTATGGGGTGGAGCTACTGCCGCTAACCAATATGAAGGTGGTTGGAAAGAAGGAGGAAAAGGAGTAAGTTGTAGTGATGTGCAATTATTTACTGATCCTAAATCAATGAATGATTTATTAAATACTCATGGTTTATGCGATATTTCTGATGAAATGATTGAAAAAGCTTTAAGTACTGATGATGAAGTTTACTATCCAAAACGTCATGGGATTGATTTTTATCATCATTATAAAGAAGATATTGCTTTACTTGCAGGAATGGGATTTAAGGTTTATAGAATGTCTATTGCTTGGTCTCGTATTTTCCCTAGAGGGGATGAATTAGAACCTAATGAAGAAGGTTTAAAATTCTATGATGCTGTTTTTGATGAATGTTTAAAATATGGAATGCAACCTTTAGTTACAATGTCTCATTATGAACCACCACTAGCATTCTGTATGGATTATAATGGTTGGTATGATCGTCGTTCCATTGAATTCTTTACACGTTATGTGGATGTTATTACTAAAAGATATAAAGATAAAGTTAAATTATGGCTTACATTTAATGAAATTGATTCAATCATTAGACATCCATTTATGACCGGTGGACTTATTGAATCAAGATTCAAACCAGAAGAATTTGAAGAAGTTGAATATCAAGCAATGCATCATCAATTTGTGGCAAGTGCTTTAGCGGTAAAAATTACACATGAAAATATTCCTGACGCTAAAGTAGGATGTATGCTTACTAAATTAACTTATTATCCATATACATGTAAACCAGAAGATGTATTAGAACAACAACAAAGAATGAGACAAATCTATTGTTATAGCGATACACAAGTTCATGGTGAATATCCTAAATATTTATTACAAATGTATAAAAATAAAGGATTCAATATTAAAATGACTGATGAAGATTTAGAAATCATGAAAAAATATCCTGTTGATTTTATTTCATTTAGTTATTATTCATCAAGTTGTGTTGCTGCGGATACTAAAGGATTAGAAATGAGTGCAGGTAATACTGTTACAGCTATTAAAAACCCTCATATTCCTAGTTCTGATTGGGGATGGCAAATTGACCCTATCGGTTTAAGAATTTCTTGTGTAGATTTATATGATCGTTATAGAAAACCATTATTTATTGTGGAAAATGGTTTAGGTGCTAAAGATACTGTGGAAGCTGATGGTTCTATTAATGATGATTATCGTATTGATTATTTAAGAGAACATATTAGACAAATGTATAAAGCTATTGAAGAAGATGGTGTTGAATTAATGGGTTATACAACTTGGGCACCAATTGATTTATTATCTAACTCTACAAATCAAATGTCTAAACGTTATGGATTTATTTATGTAGATGTTGATGATTATGGTAATGGAACTTATAAACGCTCTAAAAAGAAATCTTATGATTGGTATAAAGAAGTTATTGCGACTAATGGATCTTCTATTTTAGATGACTAGTGAAGGAATCGAAAGATTCCTTTTTTCATACGTATTATCTTGCGTACTATCATACGTACTTTTTATATTTTCTTTTATTGAAAATCATAGAAAGGGGCTTTGTGATATAATTAGCTAAAGGAGATTTTTTATGAAAGAGAAAGTATTATTTTTTGATATAGATGGGACATTAGTATGCTCACAAGTGGGAATTTATGAAATTCCTACAGGTGTAAAACAACAATTAAATAAATTAAAGAAACAAGGACATAAACTCTTTATTTGCAGTGGAAGACCCAAAGCCATGTTAGATGAAAAATGGCTCGACGGAACTTTTGACGGTTATATTTTAAATAATGGTGGTTATGTAGAAATTGATGGAAAATCTATTTATGAAAATAGAATGGATTATGAGTTATGTTTAAAGACAGCAAATATGTTAGAAGAACTTCATTGTGATTATATGATTGCGACAGCGAATCATTTATACATTGATCCTTCTTATAAAGAACTTTATAACTTCTTTGTTCAAAATGGACATTTTGAAAATCTATTTACAATAAAGTTTGATCGTAATGAGGTATTAAAAAGAGCGATTAAAATAGAAGCCAATGTTACAAATAAAGATCGTGAAAAAATAGAAAAGTATATCCAAAATGATTTTGGTTATGTTATTAATTTTGATGAACATGGCAGTGATAATGCTTTTGAATTCTATTCACCAACGATTTCAAAAGCTACAGGTATTCAAAAAGTTCTTGATTATTATCATTTAAATCAAAATGACACATACGCTTTTGGTGATGGAGAAAACGATTTAGAAATGATTGAATTTTGTCGTGTAGGGGTTGCTATGGGAAATGCCTGTGATTTATTAAAAGTTAAAGCAAATATTATTTGTAAATCGATTGTTGATGATGGTTTAGAAGATATTTTAAAAATACTATTTAGTGATTAAGGAGAAATTTATGATTGTATTTCATGAAGAAAGTAAAACTTTTCATTTGTATAATAATGAAATTAGTTATGTGTTTAAAATCTTAAAAAATAATCAATTAGGACAACTCTATTATGGAAAAAGAATTCATGATCGTAAAGACTTTGATCATTTATTAGAACTTTTTCCCCGTCCTATGTCACCTTGTAGCTATAAAGGGGATTTAAGTTTTTCATTAGAACATATTAAACAAGAATATCCTGTTTATGGTTCAGGAGATTTACGTCATCCTGCTATCGATATTTTACAAGAAAATGGGAGTCATATTTTAAACTTTGAATATGTAAGTCATAAAATCATACAGGGAAAACCAAAATTAAAAGATCTTCCTGCTACCTATGTAGAAAATGAAAACGAAGCTCAAACTCTTATCATTACCTTATATGATGAAGTCATTGAAACAAAACTACAATTAAGTTATACCATTTATCAAGATTTTCCTGTAATTACAAGAAATGCTTTTATTGTTAATGAGGGAAAACAAAAATTAAGACTTAATCAAATGATGTCTATGTCTTTAGACTTACCTGATCAAGATTATGAAATGATTGAACTTACAGGATCATGGGCAAGAGAACGTTCTATTAAAACAAGAAAACTTACAGAAGGTATTCAAAGTATTTATTCTTTAAGAGGATGTTCTTCACATCAATTTAATCCTTTTATTGCTTTAAAAAGAGAAAATTGTAAAGAAACAAGTGGTGAAGTTTTAGGTTTTAGTTTGGTTTATAGTGGTAACTTTTTAGCCCAAGTAGAAGTTGATAATTATCATGTCTCACGTGTCTCTATGGGAATTCATCCTCATTGTTTTGAATATCTATTAGATCATTTAGATTCGTTTCAAAGTCCTGAAGTTGTGATGGTTTATAGTGATCAAGGATTGAATAAGATGTCTCAAACCTATCATCAACTTTATCAAAAAAGACTTGCTAGAGGGAAGTATCGAGATCAAGTAAGACCTATTTTAGTGAATAATTGGGAAGGCACTTATTTTGATTTTAATGAAGATAAGATCGTTTCAATGGCTAAAACAGCAAAAGAATTAGGAATTGAGTTATTTGTATTAGATGATGGTTGGTTTGGTAATAGAAATAATGATCATCAAGGATTAGGAGATTGGTTCCCTAATTTAGATAAATTGCCTCATGGAATTAATGGTTTATCAAAGAGAATTCATGATTTAGGTTTAAAATTTGGGTTATGGTTTGAGCCAGAGATGGTCAATGAAGATTCTAACTTATATAGAAATCATCCTGAATGGATGTTAAAAACTCCTCATAGAAAGAGTTGTCATGGAAGAAATCAATATATTTTAGATTTTTCTAATCATGAAGTTGTTGAATACATTGCCCAGGCAATGATGAATGTGATTGATGATTCCTATATTTCATATATTAAATGGGACATGAATCGTTGTATGTCAGAAGTCTATTCAAGCACTCATGATGTTTCATCACAAGGAAGAGTCATGCATGAATATATCCTAGGTGTTTATCATTTATACGATGTTCTAACAACTAAATACCCTGATATACTCTTTGAATCCTGTGCAAGTGGAGGAGCACGTTTTGATCCAGGAATGCTTTATTATGCCCCTCAATGTTGGACCAGTGATGATACCGATGCAATAGAAAGATTAAAGATTCAATATGGAACTTCTCTTGTTTACCCACTTTCTTCAATGGGATCACATGTTTCAGCAATTCCTAATCATCAAACATTTAGAAATACACCACTTGAAACACGTGCTAATGTAGCTTATTTTGGTACTTTTGGTTATGAATTAGATGTTAATCAATTAACCTTTGAAGAAAAAGAAATTATAAAAAAACAAATTAGTTTTATGAAACAATATCGTTCTTTATTTCAATTTGGAACATTTTATCGTTTAAAAAGTCCATTTACATCAAACGAAACAGCTTGGATGGTTGTCTCTCATGATAAAACACAAGCAATTGTTGGTTACTATCGTACTTTACAAGAAGTTAATGTTGGATATCGTCGTTTATTATTAGAGGGATTAGATGAAAATAAGGTTTATCATGTAAATGATTTAGATTTATATGGTGATGAGTTGATGAATGTTGGTTTAATTATAAGTGATGGTTCAAGTGGGGAGAATAAGGATGGTATTGGAGATTATTATTCTAAATTATATATTTTAAAGGAGAGAAAAGAAAATGAGTAATGAATGGTGGAAGAAGGAAGTAGCTTATCAAATTTATCCTAAGAGTTTTAAGGATTCTAATGGAGATGGGATTGGTGATTTAAGAGGAATTATTGAAAAGCTTGATTATTTAGAGGATTTAGGGGTGACTTTATTATGGTTATGTCCTATTTATAAATCACCTATGGATGATAATGGGTATGATATTTCTGATTATTATGATATTAATCCTGAATTTGGAACAATGGCTGATTTAGAAGAATTGATTGAAAAAGCTAAAAATAAAGGAATTAAGATTATTATGGATCTCGTTATCAATCATAGTTCAGATGAACATGCTTGGTTTCAAGAAGCACTAAAAGATCCAAATAGTCCTTATCATGACTATTATATCTTTAAATCCTCTAAAGATGGTAAAGAACCAAATAACTGGAGATCTGTTTTTGGAGGTTCAGTATGGCAAAAGGTAGAAGGTAGAGATGAATATTATTTCCATGCTTTTTCTAAAAAACAACCTGATTTAAATTGGGAAAATCCAGCTTTAAGACAAGAACTTTATAAAATGATTAATTGGTGGTTAGATAAAGGAATTGCTGGGTTTAGAGTTGATGCGATTAACTTTATTAAAAAAGATCAAAGATATTTAGATGGTCCTGTTGATGGACAAGATGGTTTAAGTGCTTGTTTTGCTTATTCTAGAAATCAACCAGGAATTGAAGTCTTTTTTGATGAATTAAAGAAAGAAACATTTGAAAAACATAATTGTATGACAGTCGCTGAAGCTGTTGGAGTGCAATATAAGGATTTAGGTATTTTTATTGGTAAAGATGGATGTTTTTCAATGATGTTTGATTTTAATTATTGTAATTTTGATATTAGTGAAGATGAAGAATGGTTTAAAAGACAAGATTGGACAGTTAAACAATTTAAAGAACTTTTATTTACAAGTCAAAGAGAAGTTCAAAAGCTTGGATGGATTGCAAGTTTCTTAGAAAATCATGATCAACCTAGAGCAATCGATAAATTTGTTTTAGATAAAAAAGAGCATAATTATTATTCACAAACAATGCTTGCTGGTATGTTCTTTAATTTAAGAGGAACACCATTTATCTATCAAGGTGAAGAAATTGGTATGGAAAACTTTGAAAGAAAAGACATTAGTGAATTTGATGATATTGGAAGTCATGGTCAATACCAAAGAGCTTTAGAAGAAGGCTTTACTAAAGAAGAAGCCATGCATTTCCTTAACCTTAGAAGTAGAGATAATACCAGAACACCAATGCAATGGGATAGTAGTGAATATGCTGGATTCAGTAATCACAAACCTTGGTTAAAAATGACAGGAAGCCAAGATAAAATCAATGTTGAAAATCAATTCAACGATCCAAATTCAATCTATAGCTTCTATAAAAAAATGATTTCTATTAGAAAACAAGAAGATATTCTTGTTTATGGTGATTTTGAAGAAATCAACACAGTAGATGATGTCATTGGTTATAAACGTACTTATCAAGGACAAGAAATTCTATGTTTCTGTAACTTTACAAACAAAGAACAACCAATTCCTGAAACTCAAGGAAACATCTTGTTAGATAACTACAACGATTATAACAACACAACATTAAAACCTTATCAATTTGTAATGATTAAAAAATAATAAAAGCCCTTTAGTGATAAACTAGAGGGCTTTTATTGTAAAAAAATAGAACCATGTATTACTACACGGTCCTTACAAAATATATAATATATTTTTCTATGCATTTTTATTCTAGTCAACTGAATACCAATTGTCAATTATTTCTTTCTTGATACTCGTTTTCTCACAGGTAAATCTAAATCTTGTAATTTTCGACCAAGATCATCATCTTTAGCTACCAACAATAAATCTTTATCCATATAATTAAGTGCATGTAATACCGCAGCATAACATCCAATAGCTACTGATGACGCTCCTTTTTCTATAGAAACTAAAGTTGCTCTACTAATTCCAGCTCTTTCTGCTACTAAATTTGCTGAAAGTTTTCTACGTAGCCTTGCATATTTTATTTGTAATCCCATTTGTTCAAGTATTTCTTCTGTTTCTGGTAATAATACTATTGATTTTTTAGGCATAATATCACTCCTTATGTCAATAATATTAAACTTAACCCCTAATTATGTAAATTTTTATTGACATTAGAAATTATTCCCTATGTTACAAAATTTATTACAAATATTAAAAGTATATATCAAAAGCTATATACTCTAGTAATAACTGAAAAATTAAATGATAAAAAAAGATAAAAAATTTATAAGTTATTTATTAAAACAATTACTCCGTTTTTTATCTTTTATTGCCGTTATCGGCAAAAAGTATGTATTTTAATAACGTATAAATTTATGTTTTTTGCCGATAACTTTTATTATTATTCAAATACGATGTTTTTTAACATAATTTCTAACTTGTTCTTTTACTTGATAATATGTCTTTAAAGCATCCTCTCTATATTCTGGGCTATCTGGTGTATTGCCAAAATTGCTTATATATCATTTATCTACTACTTTTAAAAACCACTTTGTTTGAGGCAATTGCCCTTGAGCAATTACAAAAGTATCAAAGTCTTTTCTAACACCTTTATAAACACCTTTTGATACAATTTCTACACCACGTGATTTAAAATACTTATCTATCTTTTGATAACATTCATTCAAATCAATATTATTCTTTGCCTTTTCTTCACTTAAATAGATTTCCATCAACATATATATCCACCTCTTATCTTTATCATACATTACTACAATCAATAGTATATCCCTTCACTAATATATACACCATTTATTTCTTTTTTTCTTTTATTATTTTTAATTTTTTATCTAATCGTGATTTGATAAATCACGATTAGATATATTTCTTTGGACTATTTGTCCATTGTTTCAATGATTTATATATTTATAATGAATTAAAACGAGTCAATAATATGATACATAATTATTCACTTATCATTATTAAATATAAAAATAAATATCTAGTTTAGGATGATCAAAGATGGAAATGTAAACTTTTTATAAATTATAAAACCGTAAATAAAGACAATGATCAACATCTCATCAATTTCATTAGCAAAGATTTAGAAATAGATACTTCTTTGATTTCATACAAATATATTACTTCTAAAATTCAAAGAAAATATTCTATAAGTCATAATGAATATAGAACTTATAATCATTCTCTTTATTTAGTAACATTATCATCTTTACCAACAATTATGAAAACCAATGCCTTTATTATAAAAAATAAACATTATTGCTGGTTGACAATGAATGATATGTTAAATGATAAAAATATAAAAGAAAAGAATTTGGATGTTGTAGAATTTGTGAAAAAAGAAATATAAATAATTAAATATATTATAGGAGAAAAGTATGGGATATTGTGCAGATGGTAATGGAGAAGTTTTTTTAAAAGATGGAATAAATATTAAAGAGTTAAAAAATAAATTAGATAACTTAAATAGTAGTATTTATTATAATATTGAAGATCAAGTTATTATGCTCGAAGAATATACTTTTTCTTGGTTTGAAGATAGAACATATACATTTTTAAATACATTAAGTCCTTATATTGAAGAAGGTATAATGGAATATAGATCAATTGATGATGATCGTCATTGGCGATATATCTATAATCTAGTATTAAATAAATGGGAAGAAGAAATTGCTTGTACAAGTTATGGTTTTGAAGGATATACTGATGATGAATTAATTGATGAACTAAAAAAGCGTGGTTATGTAGTTAGAAAATCAAAAATAAAAGAATTAGTAAATGAAAGTATTGAAAAATAAAAAAATATGAATTTAAAAACCAAATTTCATTAAATATATTAAAACATTATCATATAGACATATAGTATAGGCAATTAATTATTGTTTAATTTACATATCTATTCTATAATTATTTATAAGAAAAATAACTCTTATAAACTGAATTTTATGAGAGAGAAAAGGAGTAGGGATATGTTTAAATCAGTACAAACTATTAAAATTGATGAAAAAAAAGAAAAACTTGGGGTTAAGGTTTGTAGTCAAAGATCACAATGCAGAACAACTCATAAACGTAAAGATTGCTAATAACATACAAATATCTTAAACAAGAATTTGTATATCCCGAGAAAATCTCGGGTTTTTCTTTTATCTAGGAGGATTATATGGAATTCAATGTAAATGATACAGTTTTGCTCCCTAAATATATTATTGAAAAATTTATTGATTCTTATTGGATAGTAGTTGCACCAGATTATCCAAATTGGATTATTCTCAATGATATTGAGCATACAATGTTTAAATATATAAAATCTAATACTATATTAGGTGCATTAAAATCTTTCTACAATGAAACAAAATTATCTGAAGAAGAATGTTTAGTAATTGTTAAAAATCTATTAACCAAAATCAATAATTCAGATTTTTATCTTAATTCAGAAATACATAAAGAAGAAACAATAGAGACAATTCCAAAAAGAATCCATATTAATATTACAAACAATTGTAATATGAGATGTAACCATTGTTTTATGTCTGCTGGATTAAATCCTATTGACGAATTAAATGTGGAAAACCTTCTTAAAACAATAAAAGAATTAGAGGTAGAATTAGGTGTAATGGATATTGTTATATCAGGAGGAGAACCATTAATGCATAAGAAAATTTATGAACTTTTAAAAGGTTTATCAAAACACAATATCACATTATTTACTAATGCTAGTCTAATAAATGAAAAAAACATAGATATTATTGCTAATACATGCAAAGAAGTGCAAGTAAGTTTTGAAGGAATTTCTAAAAGTTCCTATGAAAATATTAGAGGTCCGTTTTATTCAAAAGTTCTTAAATCGTTAACATTGCTAAAGGAAAGAAATTTACGAATAATATTAGCAATTACTATATTGCCAACAACAATGAATGATATTAATGATAATTTGGTTAATTTTATAAAGGAATTAAATTACAACAATTTAGAAATCAGACTAAATGATGAAATTGAAATGACTGGAAATGCTTTAAATATGGATTTTACAAATTATGATCAACATAAAGCCAAACAAATTTTAATAAATCAACTAAATAATCTTGTTAATAAGGGATTAGCAATCAAATCAGAAAAAGAAAAAAATGTTCATTTTACAAATTGCGGTATAGGAACAAATATAGTTATTAATTCTGATGGAAAAATTTATCCTTGTAATAAATTTAGTAACTTATTTTATACTTTTGAATCCGCAAAAAAACTGATTAATGAATTTAATGATTTAAATAGAAATACATCGAATAGTTTTATTGAAAAATGTAAACATTGCGAATTGAAATATATTTGTGCAGGTGGGTGTAGGATTGATAATTTTATTCAAAATGGTGATATGTTAAAACCAATTTGCGATGAAAATTATAAATATGAACAATATCGAAAATTATTAAACGATTACCTTGAAGGAGAATCGAACTATGTGCAATAATCTCAATAAAAAATTTTATAATAACAAAGATATTGTAAATTATTATAAATATTTAAATAATAAAGGTCTATTCAATTATGAACAACTATTAATTGATAAATTTTTTAAAAGAACTGACTACATTCTAGATATAGGATGTGGTGCTGGACGTGTAACACTTGCTTTAATCAATCAGGGATTTAATTCTTTAGGTATTGATTCTTCAAAAAGTATGATTCAATTAACTCAAAAAATGCATATTCCCGCTATTTTAAACGATGCTACAAATATGACTTTTAAGGATAATACATTTGATGCATGTATTTTTTCCTTTAATGGTTTAATGTTAATTAATTCTTATAAAAATAGATGTAAAGCATTAAAAGAAATAAGTCGTGTAGTAAAAAACAATGGTATGCTCATTTTTACAACACCATTTCTAGATAACAAAATTAATATTGAGTACTGGCGTTCAAAAATAAGAAATTTAAATATATCAATAGAAAATATGGAATTTGAACAACTGCTACAATTATCTGATGAAATCTTAGAAGAAGGAGATATCCAATATTATATTCACATTCCTTTCTTATCCGAGGTACATAAAATGATAGAACAAACATCATTTAAAATTCTCTCTTCAGGAAGAAGACTAGATTATTTTGACGAAGAAAGTTGTGAAGATGAAGTAGAGTCATTGTTTAATAATATATCTATGATCAAATCAAAAGAAGAAACAGAATAGGGAATCATATCCTGAATCAAAACGGCATGAGTAGATCTGCAAGAAGGACAGATGAGTCTTAAAATACGAATAGTGTGTTTACGATTGAAAAGATCAATATGACGGTCATAGTATGCATGAACAATAAGATCATGTAAAAGACATTTAGGGCAAGCTAATGAATCAAAATCTAATGAGTAAATGATTTTATTGTATTGGTTTTGAGAAATATACTTGATTTTTTTAGTAAGTTTTATTATTATCATATTGTCTTATGGACAGGATAGACATCAAACTGTGGTTGGGGAGATGCTTATCCTTTTTTCTTTCTATAAATTTTTTAACTATAACTATATGATAAATAATTTATGGAAATAACAAAATAGAAAAAATAAAAGAACCCCAAAAAAATGAAAAGCCATAAATAGAATCCAGAGGAATATACCCCTGGATTATTTATAGCCTAAGAAATCCCCATGAATTTTTAGTTACTCTTTTTATTATTTATTCGTTACAGTCCTTTTTTTGAAAAAACAAAACCACTAGATCTATCGATATCATATTCATATACATCTAAAAGTACAGTTTCACATATCATAAAAAATAGATTTTAATGTAAATACTCAAAATCTAATGATTAAATAAATACTATGAGATAAAATATAATTATATTTAGCAAGTATTCCGAGGTGATATTTTATGGATAAAGAAATTATAGAAAAATTAATAATTGGTTTTAATTTACAGTTAACACAATTCGAACTAGAAGAAACTAGACTTGAGTTATTACGTAATCAATTTGTTAAAGACTATAGTATTGAGAATATAGAAAAATTAACAAAAGAAACTTATTATACTGGTATTGATAAAACAACATTTTGTTATCGTATTGAACATGAATTAAAGGATTTAGGCGATATGCGCGGTGCTTTTGCAAACAAATTTGGATTATATTACGGAAAAGAAGGATATGATATAGAAAAAAATATAGAATTACACCTAAATTTGGAGATGATCCTGATTCAGCAATGAATGAAATCAAAAAACAAATAATTGATCTTTTAACAGCTGCTGAAAATGATAATAAACAGGATATACGTAATAATAAACTATCTCATATTTTTAAATCTAAAATACTCGGGACTTATTTTCCAAATAAATATTTAAATATATATTCAGAGGAACATTTAAATTTTTTCTTAAATAAAATAGGCCTTTCTGTTGTTCCAAAAGCTGATATTTTAGAAAAACAAGAAATGCTCATAAATTGGATGAAAAAACAACCTAATACCAATGGTTGGTCACTCTTGACATTAGAAAAATTTTTATATACCCAAATTGGAAAACCTAAAAAAATAAAATATGATCCAAAAATACCAACAGGAAGTATTCTCTCTAGTAATGATATTAAAAATAAATTTGATGTTAGTAGTAAAGGAAATATTCGTAAATCAAAAAGTAAAAATTTAATTGTTATTATTACAGATCATACAAAGCCCTCATACAGTGACAAATGGTATGGTAATGTAATTCATTATACGCTTACCAAACAAAATAAAATACTTGTAGACGCAATAGAAAATGATATGTCCATTTATTTATGTGAAATATTTGAAAAAGATAAATATATTTTTCATGGGAAAGTTGAATTAATACAAGAATCATTTCAAAAGGAACAAATAGACTTTAATGGTATGCTTCAAAAAGTACTAGTTTTTCCATTAAAAATAATAGATAATAAAGGTTCACTTGACAAAAATATATTAGAAAGTTACGAACTTAATAAAAAAATTTCTACTAAAAAAATATCTAATGATACATTAAAAATGAAAATCAACAGTACTACTAAAGAAAATGTAGAATATAGAACAGTTTCCTCAAATGTATATATTAGAAATCAAGATATTGCTGAATATACCAAAAGACGTGCTAAAGGTGTGTGTCAATTATGTGGTCAACAAGCTCCATTTAATGATAAAAATGGTAACCCATATTTAGAATGTCACCATATTATTTGGCTTTCAAAAGGAGGAAGTGACTCTATAGATAATACTGTTGCATTATGTCCTAACTGTCACAAAAAGATGCATATAATTGCTGATGAAAAAGATGTTAAATTTCTTCAAGAAAAAATATCTAAAAAATAATTATATTTTAATAAAAATGTATATACATAAAGCATACTGATTAAAATAACATAATAAATTAAAATAGAAAATATATTTGTAGAAATGAGAAAAAAAACTAAATGGTTTGAAATTTTGATAAGTATAAATGTAAAAAGGTGTGAAAATAAAAATAAAATTGATATTACATTTTGATATAGCTTAAAAATCATATATTTTATAATAATAAAGAATATCAAAATATAGTTCATATTATACGTAACAGACAAGGAGGGTGTTAAGCGATGAGTAATATAAATATTATACAAAATAAGATAATGGAATTAGACGGTGGCGAATTTCAAAAATTATTCGATGAATATCTTTATAAAAGAAATGGATTTTCAAATATTCAAACATTAGGTGTTCAAACAGGAACTAATAAACCAACAAAAGGTACTCCAGATTCTTATGTACTTACTCCAGAAGGAAAATACATACTTATTAATTATGGTAGTGTAACATCTCAATCATCGAAGAAAATAAAATCAGATATTCTTTCTTGTTTTAATTCCTCAAAACTTTCATTAGATAAAAATAAAATAAAAAAAATAATCTGTGGTCATTGTTCTACTAATCTTCACATTGAACAATTTGAAGATATAAAAAATTGTATTAATGGTGTCGAAATTGAGCTCATTGGAATTGATACACTTTCTCATGATTTAGCATTGAGATATCCATATATAGCAAAAGACCTATTAGGGATATCAATAGATACAAATCAATTTTTTGAAGTTGAAGATTTTATAAAACTGTATGACTCTTCTGGAATAAATGCACCTCTTAGTTATAAATTTTTATATAGATCACAAGAAGTTGCTTCTATTTGTGAAAGCATAGAAAAAAATGCTGTAACATTTTTATTTGGTCCATCTGGTATTGGAAAAACAAGATTAGCATTAGAAATATGTCGAAAGTATGATAAAGAAATGAATGTATATTGTATTCGCAGTAATGGAAATCTATTATATGAAGATATTAAATATTATATAGATGGCCCAGGAGAATATTTGATTTATTTAGATGATGCGAATATGGTTTCAAGCTTAGAAAATGTAGTATCCACTCTTTTCTCATTAGGATCAGAATATAAAATTAAAATTCTAATTTCTGTACGAGATTATGCAAAAGATAGAGTATTTAAAATTTTTTCCTCTTTTACTAATCCTGAACTAATACTTATAAAAAAATTAAAAGATAATGAATTAAAAGATATTTTAAAAACCAACTTAGAAATTAAAAATCAACAATATCTTGATAAAATTACTGAAATTGCAAATGGCAATATAAGACTTGCTATTTTAGCAGGAGTTAGAGCAATTGATAAAGGATACTTAGCAATACGTAACGCAGAAGATATTTTTAGTAACTATTATGAAAAAATTATAAATGATTCCAAACTTAATAAAGAAGATATTCTTATTCTTTTTATTATTACATTTGCAGGTCCAGTTATGTATAATAAAAATCAATTATATGTTGATTTAAAGGAAAAATATGCTAAAACAGCAAATGAAGGAAATATAATCGATAAGCTTTATTCTTTAGAACTTATAGATTTGTTTGAAAATGAAATTATAAAAATTTCTGATCAAAGCTTAGGAAATTACATATTATATTATGTTTTATTAAAAAAGAAGTGGATAAAGATTGATGAACTAATTTCTATCTCATTTCCTAAATATAAACAAAAAACAGTCTATGCATTACAAACGCTACAAGAAATTTTCTATTCAAATGATTCTTTTCAATATATAAAAGAGTCTATAATTAATGCGTGGGATAAAGCACCAAATACCGAAGAAATGGAATATTTAGAATCTTTCTTTCAAATAAACCCTGAAAAAGCATTATATACAATAAAAAAACATATCGATAATGAACAAAAATCTAATTTTAATTTACAGAACTTTGATATTGAAAAACATAAAAATTTTAATTCAATTAAAACTAAAGAAATAGAAATATTAGGTGGTTATAAATATACAGATAATTTTGAAGATACTATTGAACTAATTTTACTTTATTACTCAAAAAGACCTGATTTAGTAATGGATTTTTATTTTGTTATATGTAATTCATTATTTGATAAATATTCTTATGAAAATAATTATAAGGCAGAAATAACTCTTATTAATAAATTATGGGAATCAACTAATAATGGTAACAACTATGAAAACAGTATTTTATATTTATATATAGCTGAATATGCATTAAAAACAGAAATAACCTATACCGAAAAAATCAGAAATAGAAATGCTTACAACTTAGTAACAATGTATATCAATTATAATAAGGAAATTGAAACATTACGCCATATGATTTGGAAAACTTTAGGTGTCCTACGTAATAATAATGATTACCGTTCAAAGGTAAATGAAATATTATTAGAAAATCATTTTAACGGTTTAGATAATATAAATTCAGTATCATATTTACAATCTGACTTCAATGCTATTAATTTATATATTATTAATAAAAACAACTTAAGTTTTATCGATGCTATGATTTTCGATAAATATAAAAAATATGCAAATGAAATAAATGCTCCACAAGACGAAAGATACTCACTCTCTATAAATAACTCAGAATTTAGAATATATGAGATACTAAATTATGAAGACATATACAAATTTAAAGAAAAAAATGACAAAGTATTACTTATTTCTAAAGAAATCAGTACATATAGTCTTAGCGATTTCAAAAATATGTTTAAAATTTGCAACTTTTTAGAAAAAAATATTTCCCTACATGATCACTGGTCAATGATGAATGGATTAGAAATTATGTTTAATCTTTTAGAAAATAATGAGAAACTATATATTGATGTAATTACAGAATATTTGAATGCACATACACCTTTCAAACTAAACGGTTATCAACAAGTAAAAAAAATGCTTGAATATATTGGGTATGAAAAAACTTATAAATTATTAAATACAAAAGATTACCCCTCTAAAAATATATGGCTTTCTTTAATTTGGGAATGTATCAGTGAAAAAAATATTACTGAATCTATTACTAATGATTTCAAAATTTTTACTATTAATAATCTTGAAAAGACTAATCCTATTATTCCAAATATTCATATGTTGAGCATATATGGTAAAAAAGATACAGAATTAAAAACAAAGGTAATTAAAAAATTAGTTTCAATACCAAAACTTTCATATAATTTTTTAGAAAATGTTTTTTATGATAAAGAAATAGATACTATAATAGATGTCTTTAAAGATGATATTGATGCCTTATTAAAGGTCTATATAAATGCAATAAAAATAAACAATAAAATTGATTATAATGGCACTCTCTTTAAAAAAATATTTATAATTAAACCTATTATTTGGAATGAATATATCGATATAATAAAAAAGGATCCTTTTTCTAATGACTATAAACAAAATGTCATCGAAATAATATGGAATTGTGATCAATGGAAAGAATGTATAGATTACGCTTTTAAAAAATTATTTAACAATAGTATTATGTACTTCTCTGTTAAAACACCTGCTGAATTATTATTCAATAAAACTATGAATTATGATAATATGTTGCGAAAAAAGAAATGGCTTCTTAATAAATTACACACAAATATTGATAATATCAAACTATGTAAAATTTTAATTGATATTGTTATAACTGTAATGCCAGATTGGAAAAAAGAATTTATTCTAGAATTTGTAAATATGAACAAAAAAATTGACGATTTTAAGAAAATTAATTTGTTCCCTTTATTTAATTCATGGTCAGGAAGTCAAATACCTCTTATTTTAAACAAGATTGATTTCTTAAAAACAATAAAAGATTCTCTAAACGGTATTGATTTTTTAGAACATAAAAAATATCTTGAAGATTACTGCCGCAGGCTTGTAAAATATAAAAAACAAGTTGAACTACAAGAATACCTTGAAAACGAGGATTATTCATAAAAAATAAAATAACTAAAACATTTTTCAATTGGAGGAATTATATGAAAACAATTAATGTTGTTGCTGGAATAATAAAAAAAGATAATAAGATTTTTATAGCTGAAAGAGGGTATGGAGAATTTAAAGGTATGTATGAATTTCCTGGTGGGAAGATTGAGCCTGGTGAAGAACCTAAAGATGCTTTAAAAAGAGAACTTTATGAAGAAATGCAAGCTCATATAAAAGTTGATTCTTTCTTTTATCATGTACATTATGAATATCCTGATTTTATTTTAGAAATGAATTGTTTTATATGTCATTTATTAGATGATCATCTTGTTTTATTAGAACATTTAGATGGCAAATGGATTGATCCTAAAGATAATGATGAATCTATTGTATGGGTACCAGCAGATATTGAAGTTATTAATGAATTAAAGAAAAGAGGTTAGGGTTATGGAAACTCTTCAAGAATTTCAACCACGTCTTGTTTACAACAATTATAAAGAACATATAAAAGTATCTCATGAATTAGAATTACTTTTTAAAAACTGTGATTCATTTGAATTATCTGTTGCTTTTATTGCTGATTCTGGTCTTGCAGCCCTTAAAGAATGTTTTGATTATTTAAGAGATCATCATATTTGTGGAAAAATTATTACCTCTACTTATTTAGGGTTTAATGCTCCAAGTATGTTTAAAAAACTATTAAAATATGAAAATATTGAAGTAAGAATATTTGAGGGCAAGGGATTTCATCCAAAAGGATATATCTTTCATAAAAAAGATCAAACAGATATTATGATTGGTAGCAGCAATCTTACACAAAATGCTTTAGCTGTAAATCAAGAATGGAATTTATTCTTTTCTTCTGATACACAAAAAGAAATTGTTTTAAAAGTTGAAGATGAATTTAATAAACAATGGAAACAATCTATCCCTCTAACAAATGAATGGATTGAAGATTATCAAAAAGTTTATGTAAAACCTCAAAGACATAAAACAATCAATGTCTCTAAAGAAATAAAACCAAACTATATGCAAAAAAATGCTTTAGAATCATTAGATAATCTAAGAAAAAATAATAAGGACAAATCTCTACTTATTAGTGCTACTGGAACAGGTAAAACATATCTTGCAGCATTTGATGTTAAAGCTGTACATCCAAAAAGAATGTTGTTTGTTGTTCATCGTAGAAGTATTGCTCTTAAAGCGATGGAAACATTTAAAACAATTATTAAAGATAAATCTATGGGATTATTTTCAGGAGATACAAAAGAGATAAATTGTGATTATGTTTTTTCAACAATTCAAACAATTTATAAACCTGAAAATAGACAACTTTTTCCTAAAGAAGAATTCGATTATATTATCATTGATGAAGTCCATAAAGCTGGAGCTAATTCTTATCAAGAACTCGTTAATTATTTTAAACCTCAATTTTTATTAGGTATGTCAGCAACACCTGAAAGATCAGATGATTTTGATATTTATAAAATGTTTGATTATAACATAGCTTATGAAATAAGATTACAACAAGCTATGGAATATGATTTACTTTGCCCATTCCATTATTATGGAATTACTGATATGACAATAGATGATCATGTTATTGATGATAAATCTGATTTCAATTTACTTGTTGATGAAAAAAGAGTTGATTATGTCATTGATAAAATTAATGACTATGGCTATTCAGGAGATCGTGTTCACGGTTTAATATTTGTGAGCAGAAAAGAAGAAGCTCATAGGCTTTCTGAAATGTTTAATCAACGAGGTTTTAATACATGTGCATTAACTGGTGAAGCTACTGAAAAACAAAGACAAGAAGCTATGGATTCTTTGGAATCTAATAAAGATGGTTCTCTTGATTATATTTTTACAGTAGATATCTTCAATGAAGGAATTGATATTCCTAAAGTAAATCAAGTTGTTATGTTAATACCAACTCAATCCTCTATTATCTTTATTCAACAACTTGGTAGGGGACTTAGAAAAAACAATGAAAAAGATTATGTTGTTGTTATTGATTTCATTGGTAATTATGAAAAGAACTTCTTTATTCCAATTGCTTTGAGTGGAAATACAAATTTTAATAAAGATAATTTAAGAAGATTTGTTAGTGAAGGAAATTTAATCATACCAGGTGCTTCTACTATTCAATTTGATGAAATATCAAAGAAAAGAATATTTAATGCGATTGATCTTGCTAGATTCAACGATATTAAATATATCAAAGATAGTTATAAAGAACTTAAAGCCAAACTTGGAAAAATTCCTGAATTAGAAGATTTTGAAAAATACGGAGCTATTGATGTTCAAAGAATATTTCAAAATAAAAGTTTAGGATCTTATCACGAATTTCTTAAAAAATATGAAAAAGATTATAAAGTTACTTTTTCAAAGCAAGAAGAAGACTATTTAAAATTTATTTCTACTAAACTTTCTTCAGGAAAAAGAGTTCAAGAATTAGAAACAATTCGTCTAGCAATTGAAAAGAAAGCTAATTTGATGAATTACTTAAAAGAAGAAATGCAAAATACATATAACATAACTATTCCTGATGTTGGTTATGAAACTATTCAAAATATACTAACTCAAAACTTTGCAACTGGAACAGGAAAAGATACATATAAAGATATTACTATTATAGATGAACATAATAATATCTCATCTAACTTTTCTAAACTTCTTGTAAATAATGAATTTAAAAGACAAATTATTGAAGTCATTGACTATGCAATTAACCAATATAAAAAAGAATATAGTGAACGTTATAAAGATACTGATTTATGTCTTTATAAAAAATACACTTATGAAGATGTATGTCAATTATTAAACTGGGAAAAGAGTCTTGTACCTCTTAATATTGGTGGTTATAAATATGATGAACATACCAATACATTACCTGTATTTATTAATTATGATAAAGATGAAAATATTTCGGATACAATAAAATATACTGACCATTTTATTGACTCTCAAACACTTGTTGCTATGTCAAAAAGTAAAATGAAATTAAACAGTAAAGGTATGGAAATTTTTAATAAAGCAAAAGAAAGAAATACTTTTATTCATATCTTTGTTAGAAAGAATAAAGATGATAAAGTATCGAAAGAATTTTATTATTTAGGTCAAGGAAATATCATTGATATTAAACAAGAAACAATGGCTAATGATGTTCCTGTATGTGAGATTCTTTATCAATTAGACCAACCAGTTCGAAAAGACGTTTATGACTATATTGTAAATAACTAATTTATTTTAAAACTTATTAATATTACATATAATGGTAATTAAAAAATGAAGGATTTTTCTTATATATGCCTTATCAAGTTGACACCATTATCTTAAAAGAAAGCACAAGTTAATTATTTTCAACTTATGCTTTTTTACTTTTTCCAAGCTCTTTCGTATTCTCTTTATTATTAAATCTAAATTAGATACTAATTGTAAACTATTTTTAAAAATATCAGTTATAAAAAAATCTAAATAAAATTATGGTTAAAAACATATTCAATCCTCTCAAAATATACTTAACTTTATTCCATTGAACCTCACACATTTTAAATAATGGAAACTAAAACATATAATATTATTATAGAGAATACTTGTATGAATAATAGACAAAAAAGTATGACATCGCATACTTTTTAACTTGATCTATTAATTTGTAGGTTTTAAGATTTATATATAAGCATTATTATGGAGGACTATTTATGGCAACTAGCTATAAAAAACTTTGGAAAAAATTAATAGATTTGGATATGAAAAAAAAAGATTTAGAAAAAAAAGCACATATAAGTCACTACACCATTAATAAGATAAATCGTGGGGATAACATAACAACAGATATTCTTGAAAAGATTTGCATCACTTTAAATTGTACTGCAGATGACATCATGGAATTTGTGCCCGATGAAGTTACGAAAGGAAACTAATTAATAAGTAAGACTTTATGAAGGTTGCAATTATTGATGCAGATTTATTAGGAAGAACAAAGCATAGATTTCCTAATCTCGTATGTGAAAAACTTTCTGCTTTTTGGAAAGAAAATGGAGCAGAAGTTGAGTTAAAAATGGACTACGAAGAATTAGAAATATATGATGAAGTTTTCATTTCAAAAGTTTTTACAGATACTTGGGTCCCAGAGTGGATTCTTGAAAAAATTGATATGGATACTGGAACTGCGGATTTACCACCAAATATTCATGTGGGTGGGACAGGATTCTTCTTTGCACATGCTCCAAATCTAGATAAAGAAATAGAACATCATATGCCAGATTACCACTTATATGACGATTGGATTAAAGGAGAATTAAAACGTGCAAAGGAAGAATATGAGGCAGCAGGTAAATATTTTAATGAGAAATCTTTTATGAAACAATTTAAAGAATACACAGACTACAGTATCGGATTTGTAACTAGAGGATGTTTTAGAAAATGTCCATTTTGTGTAAACCAAAAATATGATCGAGTATTTTTACATAGTCCATTAGAAGAATTTTATGATCCATCAAGAAAAAAAATATGCTTACTCGATGATAATGTATTAGGATGCCCTCATTGGAAAGATATTTTAGAAGAATTAATTGCTTTGAAAAAGCCATTCAAATTCAAACAAGGGATGGATGAAAGACTCTTAACTGAAGAAAAATGCAAATTATTATTCAGCGCATCGTACGATGGAGATTATACTTTTGCTTTTGATAATATCTCAGATTATGACTTAATTCATAACAAACTTAAATTGATTCGAAAATATTCAAAAGCTACAAATATAAAGTTTTATGTCCTAGTTGGTTTTGAGAGTACTGATGCATTAGATATTGATAATATGTGGAAGCGAGTAGAATTATTAATGAGGTACCAATGTTTGCCATATATTATGAGATATCGCAATAAAAATGAAACACCTTGGATGGACTCAAAATATAAAGGAATGTACGTCACTATGGCGAGATGGTGTAATCAACCTAGTTTCTTCAAGAAAAAAAGCTTTAGACAGTATTGTGAAGCAAATCAAGCATTGGTTAAAACAGAGGGATATATTTGTTCTTCTATGAGAGCATTGCTTGATTTTGAATCTGAATATCCCAAAATTGCTGAAAAATATTTCGATTTGAGATTTGATGAACACTATCTATCTAATGAGGAGGAAGATCAATGGAATATATAAAATTATCAATTGATAAAGTTGAATTGGATATTAAGAATCCGCGTATTCAACAGTATCTAGAAATATATGGAGATGATATTACAAGCGATGGGATAGCACTTGCATTAAATAGTTCAAGTGGTGCATCATCCACATCATCATATCAAACATTAAAAGAATCAATTAAAGTAAATGGCGGAATAATTAATCCAATTATTGTAAATAAATATTCTGATGGAAAATTAGTTGTAATTGAAGGAAATACAAGAGTTCAAATATATAAAGAATTTGCACTTGCAGATCCTGAAGGACCATGGAAAGAAATTATTGCAATTGTATATGATAATCTACCAGAAACAGATATTCATGCAATTCGTTTACAAACACATTTAGTTGGTCCAAGAGATTGGGATCCATTTTCAAAAGCTAAATACTTAAATCAGCTCAGCAACATAGATAAATTACCAATGGCTACTATAATTTCATTTTGTGGTGGAAAAAAAGCAGAAATAGAAAAACTTATTAATGCATATACAGATATGACCAGATTCTATTTTCCTGTTGCGACAGCTGCTGAAATAGACCCTGATCCTAGAGAATTTTCAAAGTTTTCTGAATTACAAAATACTTCAATTAAGCAAGCTTTAACAGTACATAAATTTGATAGAACAGATTTTGCAAAATGGGTTGTTAATGGAAATATTGATACAGCACAAAATGTACGTAAATTGCCCTTAATATTAGCAAATTCTGTCGCAAAAGAAGTATTTCTTAAAAGCACTATTTCAGAAGCAGAAAAATATATTAATTCATCTGAAAAAATTAAAAAAAATCTATCAGATGCAACTATGGATGAATTGGTATCAGAATTAATTAAGAAATGTAGAAATATTGAGTTTAGTTATATTAAACAGTTAAGAGATGATCCTAGATTCGAAGACAAAAAAAATAGAATTATTGAATTAGAAACAGAAATTAAGGATATAATATCGGAAGTGGAATAGTATGGAATCTCAAGTACACATAAATTTGGTAAAAATTGCTTATCAGTATATTTCAGAAAAAATCGAAGAAGAAAATAGGCCACTTATTGAAACTGACTCGTCAGGAAACAGTAGTTCTTTTCGTGTGCAAGGAAATTATATTCCAGATGTTTATTACTCGTTAAATGGTCGAATGTTTATTGGGGAAGCCAAAACAGAATTAGATTTTGATCGTAAACATAGTAAAGAGCAATATGATTCTTATCTTGAGGAACTAGATAATTATGATGGAGAAGGATGGCTTGTTATTAGTGTCCCTTGGCAGATAGTACCAACTGCAAAAAACTACTTTAAGAGAAAGAAGAATATTAAGGGAATTCAATGTAAAATAATTATTCTTAATGAGCTTGGAAAGGAACATATAGTATGAGTAGAATAATTTCTAGATTTGAAGTGAATTATACTGCAAAAAATGATGCATTTCCTTATCAAAGACAAGCTGTAGAAACAATAAAGGATATGGATTATTCTGCAATATTTCATGAACAAGGATTAGGAAAAACAAAAATAGCTATTGATTTACTTTTATATTGGCTTACACAGAGAAATATTGACACCGTAATAATCGTCACAAAAAAACAGCTAGTAAAAAACTGGGAAAACGAATTTAAAATCCATACCCATATTAGACCAAAAAAATTATCCAATAATAAGATTGATAACTATTATGTTCTTAATAGTCCTGCAAAGGTTATAATTACTAATTTTGAAACTATCTCTACCGACAAGGAAAGAATTGCACTTTTCTTAAAATGTAGAAACGTAGGAATTATTATAGATGAGTCTACCAAATTGAAAAACCCAAACGCAAAATTAACACAAGACTTTTTCGAGATTGCACCATTGTTTAAGATAAGAACAATAATGACAGGAACTCCAATTGCAAACAGACCTTATGATATATGGGCACAGATTTATTTTTTAGATTTTGGAAAGAGTCTTGGCAAAGATTTTCAAGAGTTTAAAAAATCAACTAATTTAAGTAATGATTTAAAAGAAAATGAAGAAAAACGTAAAAAGTTTGAAGATACTGTGGCAAATATATTTGAAAAAATAGAAAACTTCTCAGTTAGAGAAACAAAAAATAGTTGCGGTATTCAACTTCCACAAAAAGAATATATTACAGAATATGTAAAGTTTGAACATACTCAAAAGGTTATGTATGATTCAGTACTCAAAGATTTAGAAATCGAACTGAAGCAAGATGAAAATACTGTTATAGATGATGATAGTCTGGTATTAAAAAGACTACTTAGACTCAATCAGATAGCTTCGAATCCTCGAATGATAGATGAAGATTACAAAAAAATATCAGCCAAAGAAAACATACTAGACGATTTGTTGTTACAAATAATTAATAAAAATGAAAAATGTATTGTTTGGAGTAATTATATAGAAAATATTGAATATTTTGGTAAGAAATATTCGTGTTATGGAGCTCGAATAATTCATGGTTCATTAGGAATTGAGGAAAGAAATAATTCTGTTGAATTATTTAAGACAGACGATAATTGCAAAGTGTTGTTTGCGACTCCGCAGGCAGCTAAAGAAGGATTAACACTCACTATAGCTAATCATGTTATTTTTTATGATAGAGGATTCAACTTAGATGATTATCTTCAGGCACAGGATAGAATTCATAGAATTTCTCAAAAGAAAAAATGTTATGTATATAATCTCATGATTAAAAACAGCGTGGATGAATGGATTGATAAGCTTTTAGAAGCAAAGCAATATGCAGCTTTTTTAGCACAAGGAGATATCAATAAATCCGAATATGAATCAAATGCTGATTATAGTTATGGAAATCTAATTAAAGACATATTAGGTTCAGAAAACAAAGGAGACGAGATAAATGGCTAAAGAAAACCTTACAATAGGGAAAAAAGATTATGAAGTGGAAATTTGTGAATTAAACCAATCAGACTTGAAATTTTATACTGAAAATCCACGTGTATACAGTGTTCTAAATATAGGTGAAGAAGAACCGTCTCAAATTGAAATAGAAGAACACATGTGCAACCTAGATCATGTTAAACAACTTCGCCTTTCAATAGAAAGTAATGGAGGACTTATTGATCCACTAATTGTGCGTGATGGAGATTTTACCGTCTTAGAAGGTAATAGTAGATTAGCTGCATATAGATTATTATGTAGAACAGACGCTATTAAATGGGGAAAGGTAAAATGTAAAGTGCTTCCAGCTGATATAAGCGATGATGCAATATTTGCACTACTTGGACAATATCATATAATTGGACGAAAAGACTGGGACCCATTCGAACAAGCTAATTATTTATTTAGAAGACATCAACAAACTAGACTTCCTATTGAGTATATGGCTCAAGAACTTGGAATTTCTAAGCAGAAAGCAAAAAAAATGATCGATGTAATTAAATTTATGATTGAAAATGATGACTTAAATAAACGTCATTGGAGCCATTATGAAGAATACTTAAAGAACAGCGGAATCAAAAAATACAGAGAGACTAATCCAAATATTGATGAAACCATTGTTAAGGCAATCAAAACTGATACAATAAAAGAAGCATCTGATATGAGAAAACTTGGGGATATTTCTAAAGTTGGGGATAAACAGACAAAAAAAATAATGCAAAAAATTTCTGATGGAGAAATTGATCTTTATAAAGGGTATGAATTAGTTCAAGATGCTGGAAAATTAGAAGATGTAGTCAAAAAGCTAAAAACATTTAAACAATATATAAATGATGATACTTTTGAAAAACAGATAAAGGGTTCCGAAGAAATATACAACCAGGCACAATACGAGATAAAAAAAATAATAAAAAGACTGCAAAATCTCAACAAGTAAAAGGTAGGTATAGTTCAATGCAAAATATTATAGTTGATTTTTTCACACAAAAATATGAAAAGAAAATTAATAAAGATATTCTATACTATACTTTTCCAAAAAAAGAAGTGACTACATATATCGAACAGGTGATAAATGAACCTGTTGATAGATTTGTTGCCTATATTAAAGAATCAAATGTAAAAAATAAAATTGAGCCAGGCGATGTCATTCAATTTAGTAATATAAAAGATGCTACTATAAATTTTTGTGAAAAAGTAAATAAAATAAATAATCCTGGTCTTAATTTTCAAGAGGTAGGTAAACTTCTTCAAGACGATGGAATTAATCGAAAGATTGGTGCTTATGTGAAGTATGGTGAAAATCATACAAAGACAGCTCAAACTTTGGGATTAGCATTTGAATTATGCAATACATATTATCTTAGTGGTATAGGATATATTTTTATGGAACTCAGTGAAGAAAACAGAGAAAAACTGCTTACACGTCTGATATTAAGAAGTAAATTATTTACCAGTATGATACAGGCATCTGTTAATGGAAAGGTAAATATGAGAGAATTCCTATACAAGCTTTCAGATTCAACATATGTAAGAAGGAGAAGCAATATAAAAAAAATGATGGAGTATTTAACTCAATCAAATGAATATGATTTTACTAAATTTATAGATAACATCGAATTCTAAAAATATTAATTTTGAATATTTAAATTGAAAATTTCTAAATATTTTAGACCGTTAAAATAATTTAATATACCAAAAAAACCTGCATCTCGTGCAGGTTTTTCTATATTATATTATTTAAATAATTTAGAGAAATAGTTTTTAACAACGTGATTTTTAATTTTTGATAATGTTGTGTTGCTTGAATCGAATCTGTCTTTTTTTGCCCAACCTGGTTGAGAATCTGCTTGATTAGTTGTTAAATATGAATAGTAGTTTACACACATGTTTTTGTTCCTCCTTAATATTTTATATCCCTTTTGTTACTTATATTATATGTAAGAAAGTATAAAAATTATATGTGTTGAGGTTATGAGAATATTGCATACATTTGTGCATTATGCACAATGGTGAATATAGTTTAAAACTATATCTAAGTAGTTATTATTTGTATTATTCAAACTATGTTTTGATTGATAAAATAAAAACATAGTTTGAAAGGAATGAATGATATGAGTCAATTAAATAGATATGAATTTGTAGGAAGTTTTTTACGTCCTGAAAGATTAAAAGAAGCTAGAAAAAATTATGAATTAAATAATATAACTAAAGAAGAACTTACTAAAGTAGAAGATGAATGTATTGTAGAACTGGTAAATAAACTTAAAGAATTAGGTTATCATACCATCACAGATGGTGAATTTAGACGTTCTACTTGGCATTTAGATTTTATGTGGGGATTTAATGGTGTTGAACATAAAAAGACTGTAGATGGCAATCAAACGTTTGATGGTGAAGCTGCTATGATTGATGATACTTATATGACAGGAAAGATTTCTTGTAAAGATCATCCTTTTGTAGAACATTTTAAATTTGTTAAAGCATTAGAAGATGAAAATACTGTAGCTAAACAAACAATTCCTTCACCTGGTCAATTCTATGCTTTCTTTACAGGAGCTGATTTATTAGATAAAACATTAGGTTTCTATGGTAGTGAAGAAGCTTTTGGGGATGATGTTGTTAAAGCATACAATGAATTTGTTCAAGAAATTTATCACGCTGGCTGCCGTCAATTACAATTTGATGATTGTGTATGGGGTGGTATGGTTAATCCTGAACTTGCTGTAAGTTTAACAGGAAGAAAGGGAGAAGAATTAGAAAAATATAAACAACTTTTATTAGATTTAAATAATAAAGTTATTGCAAGTGCACCTGTAGATTTAACAATTAATACTCATGTATGTAGAGGAAATTATCATTCTACTTACTTTAGTTCAGGAGCTTATGATGGTGTAGCTGATTTACTCTTTGGTGAAGAAAATATAGATGCGTATTTCTTAGAATATGATGATCATCGTTCTGGTGGTTTTGCTCCATTAAAGAAAGTATCAGGAGATAAGAAAGTTATTTTAGGTCTTATTACTACAAAGAAACCTGATTTAGAAGATAAAGAACTTGTTAAAAGAAGAATCTATGAAGCAACTAAATATATTCCATTAGAACGTTTATATTTAAGTCCTCAATGTGGTTTTGCTTCATGTGAAATTGGTAATAAACTTACAGAAGAACAACAATGGGCTAAACTTAAACTTGTTAAAGAAATAGCTGAAGAAGTATGGGGGTAATCCTCATATTTGTTAATTTGTAACAAATACTGTTCACAAAATTAGTAATAATTTATATCCACAAATAAGGATACAAAACAGGTAATACGAGAACCTGTCTTGTGTCCTTTTTTTGTTGAAAAATAAGGGCTGTTTACAGATTATTAACAAGATAGGTAAGAGATATGGAGAGAGTATTAATAGGATAATAAATTCTACTAAAAAAATGGATAACAGGATTTATAAATAAACAAATTAATATTAAAAAAATGAGATTGATATTTTTTAAATAAATGCATATAATATATATGAACAAAGATATTTGTTCGATTTAAGTGCGTTGCTACTTTGAGTGCAAACCTTTAATTTAAGTGCTTCACTACTTTAAATGTGAACCTTTAATTTAAGTGCTTCGCAGCTTAAAATGCGAATTCTTTAATTTACAGGAAGATTAGTTTTATCTTCCTGTTTTGTTATACTTGGGAGGATAAAAATGGATTTCTATCGCATAGATGAAAAATATATAAAATTTCTTCAACAATATGAAAAACAAAAAAGAGGAATTACAAAGGTACCAAATATTAAGTATTCTGATCATAATAAATTTGCCTTTGGAGCCGTAATGAAAATTAATGATATCCATTATTATGTTTCTGTATCATCATTTTCAAAAAAACAAGAAGCAAATATTTTAATAAAAGTACCTAGTGATAAAAAAGTAATTAAAGGTTCTTTAAGATTTAATTATATGATTCCAGTTCCTGAAACGTGTCTTAATAAATTGGTGATTAAAGATATTTCCGATGAGAAATATAAAATATTACTTAATAAAGAGTTTAGATTTTGTATAGATAACGCAAAACGAATTCAAAAAAAAGCACATAAAATATACGAAATGGTTATAAACAATCATAAAAAAATTTTAACTGATAACAGTTGTGATTTTAAAATTCTAGAAGACGGCTACAGAAAGTACATAGAAAAGAATTTAAAATAAAATATCTTCTTGAAATTTTAATATATTTATATTTTATTCTATACCATTTTTCTGTATATTATAAATACTTTAACAGTTCTTATAAAAAGAAAAGGAGAATAACACGATAATCCATGTTTTCTCCTTTTTTAAACTATTTAACAATATGCATATGAGGGTAAGGTATTTCAATACCTTCCTTTTTAAATTCAGTGACTAAATCTTTACGAATATCTGCAAGCATTTGGAAACCTTGTACATTATCTTCACTAGTGATTGTTGCTCTTAGTTGGATAGAACTATCTTTTAAATCAGAAACAATCACAGGAACTAATGGATCCTTTTTATCTTTTCTTCCATCAATGAATAAAGGATGTTTTACAACAAGATCTTGAATCACTTTGATTGCTTGATCTATATCACTTTCATAAGAAATATCGATATAAAGATAATTTGCTTTAACATGTTCGATTTGTGAAATATTTTCAATAATTGCTTTATTCATAATATCATTAGGAACAATCATTTGCGTCTTTTCTAATGTTTCAATAACACTATGTCTAAGTGAAATATCAATAACAGTTCCTCTAACATTATGCCCTGTAACAACAATAAAATCACCAATCTTATAAGGCTTATAAGCCATAATCATGGCACCATTAATAAGATTACCTGCAGCTTCTTGACTGGCAAGTCCAATAACTACGGCAACGATTCCTCCAGATGCAAGTAGGGCAGTCGCAAATGATTTTAAAAATTTCACTTCACTACATACAATTGCTAAAAAGATTGTAATGAGAATAATCTTTTTAATTCTTTTTTGTAAAACATAATTATCAGGCCATTTCTTTTTAATAAACTTATTTAATAATTTATTGATTGCAATTAAAACAATCCCTGCAATAACAATTGAAATAATGCCATTAATAACCCCATTTACAAACAAATTATCAATTTGTTCAAATATTTTTTCCATTCAAATTACCTCTTTTTATAATACTTTGAAAGAACATACAACAAAACTGATTGCATTGCTCCTACAATAGAAACCATTAAACATCCATAACAAATCCAATAAAGAATACTATTTCCTGTATTAATCGCATTTAATATAAAGAAAACAATAAATGATATTAAAGCAATATTCCTTGTATACTTAAAGAATCTATAAAATCTTTGCGCTAATATTTCATTCGTATTCATCTTATTTACCTATACAAAAGCGTTTAAATAATTCATCTAATAAATCCTCTTTTGCTTGTTCTCCTAATATTTCTTTTAAACAAGACCAACTATCATATAAATCTTCTACAATTAAATCAGCAGGAATAGACATCTTCATAGCATCAATAGCACTTTGTAAAGAAACAGCTGCTTTTTCTAATAATTGTGTTTGTCTTGCATTTGTAAGATAATATTCTTCTTGATTACTCATAAGTCCTAAATTAAATTTCTTTTTAATTTCTTTAGTAAGCGCTAAAATATCTTGTTCTTTAGCCGATATTTCAATTCCTTCTAAATCTACTTTCTTACCTAAATCTGCTTTATTAATAATAATAATACGATTTGTATCTTCTGTAAGTTCAAGTAGCTTTTGATCTTCTTGATCAAGTTCTTTACTTCCATCAATAACTAATAAAACAAGATCTGCTTTTTTAATCATTTCTTTTGATTTTTCAACCCCAAGACTTTCTACAATATTATCTGTTTCTCTAATTCCTGCTGTATCGATCATATTTAATAAAATACCATCTACTGTTACTGATCCTTCAACGACATCTCTTGTTGTTCCTGCAATATTCGTTACAATGGCTTTTTCTTCTTTTAACATGGCATTTAATAAACTTGATTTACCAACATTTGGTTTACCAATGATCGCTGTTTGAATACCATCTTTTAATAATTTAATATTTTTAGAATCTTCTATGATCTTATTCATCTTTTCAATTAAAGAAGTAGACATTGGTAATAACTTATCAGCTGTTAATTCTTCTACATCTTCATATTCAGGATAATCAATATTTACTTCTATTTGCGTAATAATTTGAATCAACTCTTCTTTTAAATCTTTAATAAAATGACTAATACTTCCTTGAATACCTTTTAAAGCAAGAGAAGAAGCATAACTATTTTTAGCCGTAATAATATCACTAATAGCTTCTGCTTGAGATAAATCAATACGTCCATTTAAAAATGCTCTTTTACTAAATTCTCCTCTTTCAGCAAGTCTTGCCCCATGATGTAAACAAAGATCAACTACTTTATTTGTAATATAAACACCACCATGACAGTTAATCTCTACCATTTCTTCTCCAGTAAAAGTTCTTTTTCCACGATAGATATTTACTAATACTTCATCTATTTTTTCACCATTATCTTTTATATAACCATAAGTAATGGTATGACTCTCTTTATTTATAATCTTTCCTGTAAAAAACTGTTGAACAAATGCAATAACATCTTTTCCTGATAAACGGATAATTGAAATTGCTGCTTCTAGTCTTGATGTTGCTACTGCAACAATAATATCATCATTCATTTTCATACCACCTTTCTTCTTGATACTATCTTAATTTGTTGATTTTATCAATAAATAACTCCCTCATTATAACAAATATTTTTTATTTTTGATATATGATTTTTTTCGATTGATTTCTATATTTTTATCATATATTATTATTTACAAATAGGGGTGAAAAAATGAAAAAGCTGAATAAAAAAGTTCCTATAATCGGAGGTGCTGTTATAGGAGTGATATTGGTTATTTATATCATTTTATGTTTTCTAGCATCAGGTAAAGGGTTTATTAAGAATATGACAATTAATGGCATAGAGGTTAATAATATGTCTAAAGAAGAGGTCATTTCTAAACTTGAAAATAAGTATCAAAAAGATCAAGATCAATTATTATTAAATCTTGAAATGAATGGTCAAAAATATCAAATTGATATGAAAGATAATGTTAAAGTTAACATTAAAGATCAAGTTAATGATATTCAAAAGAAATATAATAATTTCTTTACTAAAGGTTATCATTATTTATTAAAACATAATGAAAATATTTCTATAGATATTAAAGATCAAAAACAACTTAATAAAGATATCAAAAAATCAGGTATTTTAGATTATTCAACTTTAGTACCTACTACTTATAAAGTTGAAAAAACAAAAGTTATCTTTACTAAAGGTAAAAGTGGTGAAGCAGTTAAACAAAAAGATGTTTATAACACAATTCAAACTGCTTTAAATGAATATGATTTTAATAAAACTTTAAAGATTAAACCTTCATCTGTTTCAGAAGATGAAAGTGTAATGAAAACAATTTATAAGACTTTATCTAAGGAAGGTAAAAATGCGACTTTAGATAAAAATAATGATTATAAAATTGTAGCTGAACAATATGGTGCTAAATATGATTTAGATGATTCAATTAGTGCTTTTAATAAAGCTAAAGAAGGAAAAGAATTTGAAGTTAAAGCAAAAGCTATTGTTCCAAGTATTACTAAAGAAGATTTAGAAAAGAATTTATTTAAAGATGTTTTAGGTGAATATACAACATCAGTAAGTGGTTCTTCTGTAAGAAGAAATAATGTCAGACTTGCTGGTGAAAAGTGTAATGTGATTTTACTTCCTGGTGAAGAATTTTCTTACAATAAAACAGTAGGAAAAAGAACAAAAGAAAATGGTTTTGGTGAAGCAGGAGCTTATTTAAATGGCGAAACTGTTCAAGAAGTTGGGGGTGGCGTTTGTCAAACTTCTTCAACATTATACAATGCTGTTGTTTTAGCTAATTTAGAAGTAACTGAAAGAACAAATCATACTTATATTTCTAGTTATGTGCCTATTGGTAGAGATGCCACTGTTTCTTGGGGTGGTCCTGATTTTAAGTTTAAAAATAATAGAGATTATCCAATTAAAATAGAAGCAAGTTATGCTGGTGGTAAGTTAACATGTAAAATTATTGGAACTGATGTTGATGGAAGTTATGTGAAGTTTACAAGTGAAAGAACAGGGGATGTTGCTTATAATACTAAATATGAAAATGATGCAACTATTCCTGAAGGACAACAAGTAACTAAACAAGCTGGATCAAATGGTGGAAAAGCTGTTTCTTATCGTTTAGTTTATGATAAAGATGGTAAATTACTTTCAAAGAAAAAAGAAGCCAATAGTTATTATAAAGGTCATGAAGCAATTATTGCTGTGGGTACAATGAAAGTTGAACAAGCTCCTGAAGCACAACCTGAAGCAACTCCAGCTACACCGGAAACAACAATTCCAGCTGAACCTACCACACAACAGTAAAAATGAGTGAAAAAAATTCACTCATTTTTTTATAGATATTGTAATGTTTTTAAAATATAAAGCCACATTGTAATAGAAAAACCACTCATTATTGTTGTTAACATAACAACACTACTTGTTAGTACTCCTGTATGTCCCATATTTTTAGCCATAACATAACATGAAACTGTTGTAGCTGATCCAAGCATGACAAGGATTGCTATGAGTTGTTCTTTTCTAAAGCCAAAATAGATAGCTAATGGTAAAAATAAAGCACAGAAGCCAAATAATTTAATTCCTGAGGCCCCTATAGCTGGTTTTAAATCACCTAATGCTTTTTTATAATCAAAAGTAGCTCCCATAGCCATAAGTCCTAATGGTGTCGCAACATTACCAATAGAAGTTACTGTTTTATCTAACATTGTAGGCATTGGGAAATGAAGTAAAGACCAAAGTAACCCTACAACAATTCCTATAAGTATAGGATTAGTTATAATCCCTTTAAATGTCTTTATCCACACTTCCTTATTAATTTCTTTTCTCTCTGGTGAAAAGAATGATAAAACAATAACAGCCATAATATTATATAAAGGAACACTTCCTATAATCATTAAAGGGGCCATTGTAGCCTTCCCATAAACATTTTGAATCAAAGCAATACCAAGTAATGCAGCAGAACTACGATAACTTGCTTGAATAAATTCTCCCTGATTTCTTTTATTCTTTAATAAAAAAGATAAAAGAGTCACAATTAAAATACTTAAAATTGTAATAAAAAAACAAAATAAAACAAATTTTGTATCCCATATTGTATTAAAATCTAAAGTAGCTAGATCTTTAAATAACAATACAGGTAAAGGAATTAAAAATACAAACTTATTCATCTTTGATGAAAAAACATCATCAATAATTCCTATCTTCTTAAAAAACATTCCTAATATGATCATCGCAAAAACAGGCACGGTCGCATTTAAACTAAAAATTAAATTTTCCATCTTTCCTCCCTAAAGAAAAAACCGCATAAGCGGCTTAATCTACATATGAGATTGTCATATATCTATTTTTTCCTTCACCTTTAGATTCAGTTTTTAAATGATCCATCTTTGCAATCTCTTGATGCATCACTTTTCTTTCATCTGCAGGCATTGGATCTAATTTTAAATCAGCTTTTGTTCTTAAAACTGTTTTACCAAAACGTCTTGCCATACTTGCAACTTTTTTATAACGTTCTTCTTTATAACCATTGATATCAACGCTTACTTCTAAACGTTTTTTAAATGTTGTACTCACAGCATTTTTAACAATTAAGTTAATCGCTCTTAAAATAACACCAGCTTTTCCAATTAAAATAGAGTTATTGCTTGTATTAATATTGCAATAAATTCTACCATCTTGAACATAAGAAACAGTTTCTACTTCAAATTGCATATCTGTTAAGATTTTTCTTATAAGATTTTCAATATATTCTTGAACCATTTCTACTGTCCAACAAGCAATTTCAGCTTTTTTACTAAATAAACCTTTAGTTTCTAAAGTAACTTCATAATTTAATTGATCAATTGTTACACCTAAATCAAGGCATGCTTTACTCACAGCATCATCTACTGTTTTTCCAGTATAAGTTTTCATATAAATACCTCTATTTATTTTTTATTTTGTCTTTTTGTTAAATAATTTGTATTTGCTTGATCAACTTCTTTTTGTGCTTTTTCAACATGGTAAATATAAATATACCATGTTCTAACAATTGTAATAATGTTTGTTGTCATCCAATAAAGTGACATTGCTGCAGGCATAACTGCTGCAAAGTAAATGATAAATAATGTCATGAAGTTATTCATCATGTTCATTGATTGCATTTGTGATGTTTCTCTATATTTTGGATTTCTTCTTGACATGATTGTATTGATTTTCATCGCAAAATATTGAGTTAAAGCAACAATGGCAAGTAATACAATATAAGCTATTTCAAACTTAAATACGTGATCAATAGGTTTAGCACCTAAGTTGATTCCAAACATATTTGTTTGATATAAAATTTCAATACGTTGAACCGCTTGCCACATTGCAAACATAATAGGTAATGTTAAGAATGTTGTAAACGAAGCCAACATACTAATATCATTTTTCTTATATAAAGCTTGAATTTCAGCAGACATTCTCATTTGAGAAGTTTGATCTTTTCTTCCTTTATACTTATTTTGAATTCTTTCCATTTCTGGTTGAATCAATTGCATCTTTTGTTGAGAAACAGTTGATTTAATCATAATTGGTAAAATAATGATATTAATTAAAATAGTAATTAAGATAACACCTAAAGCAATATTATTTAATAAAACATCTCCTAAATAAATAATACTCTTTGAAATAGGGATAACTAATAAGAAATCAAAAATCCCTGATTTCATAGTCCAAGGTGTATTTAAGTTAATTGCTCTTTTCGCAATTAATTTACCACTTGAATCTAAGTTTGCTGTACATCCAGTTAAGGCTACAACAAATAAAACTAAACAAATAATTTTAAAATATTTTTTAGTTTTGTTATCTAAGATCATTTGCTGATCTCCTTTCTCTTCACTTTTTTATACAAGTACTCTAATTCTTTTTTATTTTCTATATATGTATGATTTAAGAAATTTTTTCTTACAATTACAATATAGTCAACTTCTTCATCAAAATGAAAACATTCTTGAATCATCATACGTAACTGTCTTTTTATTTTATTTCTAGTAACAGCGTTTCCTAATTTTTTGCTTACTGAAATACCAACACGTCCATGCCCAATTTGATTTTCATCTTTATAAATAATAAAACAAGAATTCGCAAAACTCTTTTTTCTAGCAATAATCTTGCTAAAATCTTCATTTCTTTTTACTCTAAATTCTTTTTTCATAAAATTTTAGAAAAAAATCCACCGAAAAAGTGGATTTTACATTAAGCAGTTAATACTTTTCTTCCTCTTTTACGGCGACGTGCGATTACTTTTCTTCCTCCAACAGTTGCCATTCTAGCTCTAAAACCATGAGTTTTTGCTCTTTTTCTTTTATTTGGTTGATATGTTCTTTTCATATTTTACACCTCCAAAATTTTTATCTTTTTATACAAATAACATATGCTCCTATATCTTATAGGAATTATTGTGACAAGTCAATTCTAAATTCTATATTTCTACTCTTAAATTCATTATTTTTAATGATGACAAATAATAAGAATAACAATATCTAATGATTATTTGCACATTTTTTTGTGAACTTTTTTAATTTAGAAAAATTCTCTTTATTGTGAATTTAAATTTATTATTCACATCTTGTGATATATCGAAATAGATAGAAAATTGTATAAAAATAATTACTTTTATCAAAAAAAGTAACATCACTAAGCATAACTCTTATTAAATGCACATTATTTGTGAACATTTTTCAATCAAGTACGTACGACAACATGTGAATTTCTTTAAAACTCATAAAAAACTTATTCACATTTTCCTCCAACTCCTTATAAATCCTTGTTTTTCCCCTAAAATCAAGTGTGCACTTCTAAGTATTTACGTACTTTTGTATCAATATTTATACAATATACTCAAAATAGTCACTAATCTAATGTGAATAAACTCTTTATTTTAGATATTCACACCCTAAAGTGAATATTATTTCATCTTAACCTTTATTTTACATTTCATCTATTTTTCAAGGAAAAATCGGATTTTTTCTTAAAATTCACATTGTGAATATTCATTTTTTGTTAAATTTTATATTTCGACAAGTTTTGCACATGCTTATTCACGTGGTGAACTGAGTTATTCATATGTGTGAATTAGTAAAAAATGCGCTGATATCAGCGTATTTTTTATTGTGAACACCTATGTGCACATTGTTTTTTATTCTATACAATATGCACTAAGTTCACATTTAATAAAATTCATAGCGAAAAATGAAGTTGTGAATAATGTGAATAAGTACTCTAAATGATTGATATTTCACACTTTTTTTGTGAATAAAATTGTGAAGCTATTGTGCAGACAGTATTTTTCCTTTAAAAGAGTTCACATCTTTTATATAATTGAGTCGAAAGGGAGTTGAAAATTGTGCAAGATTTAAACAAAATCTGGTCATCTTGTGTAGAAACTTTAGAAAAAAATAAAATAGTTGATGATAAGATCATCTTGGACTCACTATTTAAACCTGCAACTCTAGAAGAAATTGAAGATAATCAAGTTATTATCACCACTGAATTAAAATGGAATATTGATGCTATTTTAGAAAAACGAGCAGAAATAGAATCTATTCTTTCTAATTCTTTTTCTAAACCAATAAAAATCAAAGTATTAGAAGTAGAAGAATATAAAAAATCTAAACAAAAAAAGGTTCCTAAAATCGATAGTCATCTTCATCCTGATATGACATTTGCTAATTTTATCGTAGGAAATTCAAACCGTATGGCACAAAATGCTGCTTTACTTGTATCAACTAAACCTGGTATGAACTTTAATCCTTTATTTTTATATAGTCATCCAGGGCTTGGAAAAACACATTTATTAAATGCTATTGGAAATAAAGCAAAAGAAACAAATCCTAATTTATTAGTAAGATATATTACTTCTAAGGATTTTGTGGATGAAATTATTAATTCTATAAAAACAAATACAACAGATGAGATTTATAGTTATTATAGAAATCTTGATATTTTATTAATTGATGATATTCAATTTTTATTTGGAAAAGAAAAAAGTAGTGAGATGTTCTTCCATATATTTAATGAAATCATTAATAACAATCATCAAATTGTTATTACAAGTGATAAAATGCCTGATGAACTTCAAGGAATTGAAGAACGTTTAATTAGTCGTTTTAAATCAGGTCTATCTTTTGGAATAGATCCACCTGAATTTGAAACAGCAAAGGCAATTTTAGAGAAGAAAATAGAAAATCTAGGTAATACAGATTTAGTTATTACAGATGATGTTTTAGACTTCATGGTTATGAATTATTGTAATGATATTCGTTCTTTAGAAGGTCAATTAAAACGACTATTCTTCTGTAGTATCATGGAATCAACTAATTACATAGATATGAATTTTGCATCTGAAGTCTTTAAAGATCAAAAAACTATAAAAAAAGCACAAGAACCACTAACAAAAGAATTCATTTTAAAAACAACTGCTGAATTCTATTATTTAACCATTAGTCAAATTATTTCTAAAAATAGAACGAGAAACTTGGTAACACCTCGTGAAATATGTATGTATTTAATGAGGGAACTTTTGGATATTACTTTTAGTGAAATTGGAACAACTTTTTCCAATCGAGACCATTCTACAGTTATGAAAGCTTGTAAAAGAGTAGAAACAAAAATCAAAAAAGATCCAGATTATAAACTCGCTGTAGATAAGCTTAAACAAAAGTTAGGCACAATGTAGTGACTAATATCAACAATATGTGCACATTGATATTCATATAAAAAACATTGATAAAATCAACACATTTTACATTTATGCACATTGTTCACATGCTAATAGTAATAATGATTTATTTTTAAATATATAAATAACAGGAGGCAAATATGCATTTTAGAATTAAAAGAATCAAATTATTAAACGCACTTGCTAAAGCAACAAGAGCTGTATCTGTTCGTAGTCCTTTACCTGTTTTAACAGGGATTAAATTTGATTTACAAGCTCATCAACTTATCTTAACAGGAAGTGATAGTGATATCACTATTCAAACAATTATTGATGAAGATGATGATTTAGTAATCCTTAAAGAAGGAGCAGTTGTTTTAAATAGTCGTTATATCTTTGATATTGTAAGAAAGATCAATAGTGACGATATTGAAATTGAAATTATTGATGGTTTACTTACTCGTATTAAAGGAAGTCAAATTGAATACAGCTTAAATGGTACTGATGCTATTGAATATCCACGTATTGATTTAAGTAAAACAGGAACTCATTTTATGATGAATGCTCTTGTATTAAAAGATATTATTGGAGAAACAAAGTTTGCTGCTAGTGATAAAGAAACAAGACCTATTTTAACTGGTATCAATTTTAAAGCGCATGATCATGTTTTAGAAGTTGTTGCTACTGATAGTTATCGTTTAGCTAAAAAGATTATTTCTATTGATGAAGATGTGACTTTTAATATTACGATTCCTAAATTAAGTTTAGATGAAATTAGTAAGATTATTGAAAAAGATGAACTTATTGAATTATATGTATCTGAACGTAAAGTATTATTTGTGTTTGATAAAAATATTATTCAAACACGTTTAATTGATGGATCTTATCCTGATACAGCTCGATTGATTCCTTTAGAATTTGATTATGAATTAGATATTAATAGAGCTGATTTATTAAATGCGATTGACCGTGTTTCATTATTATTAAATGAACAAAATAATATTGTGAAATTAGATATGTCTAATGAACAAGTTATTTTATCTTCATATCAACAAGAAATTGGTTCAGTAGAAGAAAATTTAGCTTCTTCTTTCTATAAAGGAGAACCACTTACTATTTCATTTAGTTGTAAATATGCAAGTGATGCTATTAAATCATTTAGTGGTGATAAAATAAAAATATTATTCACTGGAGAAATGAAACCATTCATCGTTAAAGATTTTGATTCTGATGAATTATTACAACTTGTTTTACCAGTTAGAACATATTAAGAAGCGAAAGCTTCTTTTTTTTGTAAATTTTCCTTTTAATTGTTTATTTGGGGAGTAATTTTTATTTTAAGAGCTTTTTTATCAAAAAAGTATTTTTCTATTCGTAAATAAAAATAGCGAATATAGCGCAATATTTTGAATTTTTATGATTTTTATGATATACTAACTTAGTACAATTATAGAGAAAAGAAGGTTAAGTATGAAAGAAATACCAATTAAAGATGAATATATTAAATTAGATCAATTTTTAAAATTTGTTAATCTTGTATCTAGTGGGATTGAAGCAAAAATGATTATTAAAGATGGTCAAGTAAAGGTCAATGGTGAAGTGGAACTTAGAAGAGGAAAAAAGCTTCATGATGGTGACCAAGTTGAATTTGAAGGAAATTTTTATTGTATAAATGCGCATCAATAATTTAGAACTGACTGATTTTAGAAATTATAATCATTTTTTTATTGAGTTTGATCAAGGAATTAATATTTTAATTGGTGGGAATGCTCAAGGGAAAACGAATATTATCGAAGCAATCTATTTATTATCTGTCTGTAAATCTTTTAGAACACATATCAATGATCAAATGATTCAATTTGATCATGACTTTGCAAAAGTAAAAGGAAATGTTTTTTCTAATGAAAGAATGCATCAATTAGAACTTATTTTATCTAAGGAATCCAAAAAAGCAAAAATAGATGGAAAAGATATTTTAAAGATTTCAGATTATGTAGGTTATTTAAATGCGGTTGTTTTTGTACCAGATGATTTATCATTGGTTAAAGGTTCTCCGAGTATTAGAAGAAAGTTTTTAGATTTGGAGTTATCTAAAATCTCACCAATTTATGTTTTTTATCTTACTAAGTATAATCGATTATTAAAGGAAAGAAATCAGTATCTTAAATTATTGAATCAAAGAAGAGGTAAATATGATGAATATCTAGAAACTTTAGATGAGCAATTAGCTGAAGTTCAAATTAAGATTATTGAAAAAAGAAATAATTTTATCGAACGTTTATCTTTAAAAGTAAAAGATATTTATTTAAATATTGCAAATTGTCATGAGATCGTTGAATTGCAGTATGAATGTTTTATTAAAAATGTTAATAAAGAAGATATTTTAAAACTTTATCAAAAAGGATTTGAAAGAGATTTAAGATATTTAAGTACTTATTATGGAATTCATAAGGAAGATATGAAGATCTTTATTGATAATAAGAGTGCACATCAGTTTGCTTCTCAAGGTCAACAAAGAACAATCGTTTTAAGTATGAAAATAGCTTTAATAGAATTAATAAAAGAAGAAATTGGAGAATATCCTATTCTTTTATTAGATGATGTTTTATCAGAATTAGATGATCAAAGAAAAACAAAACTTTTAGATATTTTAAATAATCGTATTCAAACGTTTATTACAACAACATCAATAGATGGAATAGAACATCATGTTATTAAAGAAGCTAAGAAAATTAATATTAATCATAGGGAGGAAAAATGATGGCAGAAGAAAATAAAGTACAACATAGCTATGATGAGTCAGATATCCAAGTATTAGAAGGATTAGAAGCTGTTAGAAAAAGACCAGGTATGTATATTGGTACAACATCATCTAGAGGGTTACATCATTTGGTTTGGGAAATTGTTGATAACTCAATCGATGAAGCTTTAGCAGGGTATGCAAGTCATATTAAAGTAATTTTGAAAGATGACGATGTAGTTGAAGTTATTGATGATGGTCGTGGAATGCCAACTGGAAAACACGCTAAGACAGGTAAATCAACAGTTGAAACAATTTTTACTGTTTTACATGCTGGTGGTAAATTTGGTGGCGGAGGCTACAAAGTTTCCGGTGGATTGCATGGTGTAGGTGCTTCTGTTGTTAATGCCTTATCTTCATGGCTAGAAGTCAATGTTTATCGTGATGGAAAAGAATACTATCAAAGATTTGAAAATGGTGGGACACCAGTTGCACCATTAAAAGAATTAGGACCTACTGATAAGCAAGGAACAAAGGTTACTTTTAAAGCAGATGCTGAAATCTTTAAAGAAACAACAACTTATGATTATGAAGTTTTAAGACAAAGAATTAGAGAACTTGCTTTCTTAAATAAGGGATTAAGAATTAGTTTAACTGATTTAAGAGATGGACAAAATCGTGAACATGATTATATGTATGAAGGTGGTATTAAGGAATATGTTGCTTATATCAACAAAAATAAAACACCAATTCATGATGAAATCATTTATGTAGAAGATATGCAAAATGATATTAAGATTGAAGTTTCAATGCAATATAATGATGGTTATCAAGAAAATATTTACTCTTTCTGTAATAATATTAATACACATGAAGGAGGAACACATGAAGAAGGTTTCCGTTTAGCTCTTACAAGGGTTATTAATAACTATGCAAGAAAAGGAAACTTCTTAAAAGAAAAAGATGATGCTTTATCAGGAGAAGATTGTCGTGAAGGTTTAACAGCGATTATTTCTGTTAAACATCCTGATCCTCAATATGAAGGACAAACAAAAACAAAATTAGGAAATGCAGAAGTAAGAAAGATTGCTTCAAATATTATTTCTAAATCATTGGATCAATTTTTATTAGAAAATCCTGATACTGCCAAAATTATTGTTGAAAAAGCAATCGTTGCTTCTCATGCACGTTTAGCTGCGAAAAAAGCACGTGAAATGACAAGAAGAAAAACAGGAATGGAAATTACATCATTGCCTGGGAAATTAGCTGACTGCTCATCAAGAGATGCTAGTGAATGTGAAATCTTCATTGTCGAAGGGGATTCTGCCGGAGGTAGTGCTAAGATGGGTAGAGATCGTCGTATTCAAGCTATCTTACCGCTTCGTGGTAAAATCTTAAATGTTGAAAAAGCGCGATTAGATCGTGTTTTATCAAGTGATACGATTCGTAGTATGATTACTGCTTTTGGTACAGGAATTGGTGAAGATTTTGATATTAATAAATTACGTTATCATAAAATCGTTATTATGACCGACGCTGATGTCGATGGAGGACATATTCGTATTTTAATGTTAACTTTCTTATATCGTTATTTAAAACCTTTAATTGAAGGTGGCTTTGTTTATGCGGCTCAACCTCCACTTTATTTATTAAAACATGGAAAAGAAGAACATTATTTATATAGTGATGAAGAATTAGATGATTTAAGAACAAAGTTAGGTGAAGGTGCAAAATATTCTATCCAAAGATATAAAGGGTTAGGAGAAATGAATGCGGATCAATTATGGGAAACAACAATGGATCCTGAACACCGTATTTTAAATCGTATTGAATTAGATGAAGCGATGGAAGCAGATATGATTTTTGATGTGTTAATGGGTGAAAAAGTTGAACCTCGTAGAGAATTTATTCAAGAAAATGCAAAATATGTAACTGATTTAGATATTTAGAAGGAGTAGAAAATGGATAATCAAGAAAAAGGAATTAGAAAAATTCAATTAACATCAGAAATGAAAACTTCTTTCATGAATTATGCCATGTCAGTTATCGTAGCACGTGCATTACCTGATGTAAGAGATGGAATGAAACCAGTTCAAAGACGTATTGTTTATGGTATGAATGAACTTGGTTGTTATAGTGATAAAGCGTATAAGAAATCTGCGCGTATCGTTGGGGAAGTTATGGGGAAATATCACCCTCATGGAGATTCTTCAATTTATGAAGCATTAGTGAGAATGGCACAAGATTTCTCATATCGTTATATGCTTGTAGATGGTCATGGAAACTTTGGTTCAATTGACGGTGACGGCGCTGCCGCTATGCGTTATACTGAAGCGAGAATGTCTAAAATTTCAATGGAATTAATGAGAGATATCAATAAAGATACGATTGATTTTATTCCAAACTATGATGGTGAAGAAAGAGAACCATCGGTATTACCTTGTCGTATTCCTAACTTATTGGTCAATGGGACAACAGGAATCGCTGTTGGGATGGCTACAAATATGCCACCTCATAATATTGGTGAAGTGATTGATGCCGTTATTGCGGTAAGTAAAAATCCTGATATTACTGTTTTAGAATTAATGGAAAATTATATTCAAGGACCTGATTTTCCTACAGGAGGATATATTTTAGGAAAGAGTGCGATTAAAAAAGCCTATGAAACAGGTAATGGTTTAATCGTTATGCGTGCAAAAACAGAAATTGAAGAACATAAGGGAAGACAAAGAATCGTTGCTTATGAAATTCCTTATCAAGTAAATAAAGCAAGATTAGTCGAAAAGATTGCGCATTTAGCACGTGATAAAGTTGTTGAAGGTATTAGTGATGTTCGTGATGAATCAAACCGTGAAGGAATTCGAATTGTCATTGAATTAAAGAGAGATGTTCAAGCAGAAGTTATTTTAAATCAATTATATAAATTAACTTCTTTACAAACAACATTTGGTGTCAATAATATTGCTTTAGTTAATAATGAACCTAAAACTTTAACACTTAAAGAATTAATTCAATATTATTTACAACATCAAGAAGAAGTTATTCGTCGTAGAACACAATTTGAATTAAATAAAGCAGAAGCAAGAGCACATATTTTAGAAGGTTTAAAGAAAGCCTTAGATCATATCGATGAAATTATTCAATTAATTCGTACAAGTAGAACAACTGAAATCATTCAACAAAGATTAATGGATGAATTTGGAATGTCTGATAAACAAGCTAAAGCTGTAAGAGAAATGCAATTACAACGTTTAGCTGGTTTGGAAAGAGAAAAGATTGAAGAAGAATTAAATAATTTATTAATTACAATTGCTGATTTAAAAGATATTCTTGCTAATGAAGAACGTATCTTAGAAATCATTAGAAATGAATTATTAGAAATGAAAGAAAAATATGGTGATAAACGTCGTACTGAAATTATTCAAGGTACATTTGATATTGAAGATGAAGATTTAATTCCAGTAGAAGATGTTATTATTTCACTTACTAATAATGGTTATGTAAAACGTATGCCAGTAGATACTTATAAATCTCAAAACAGAGGTGGACGTGGTGTTAAAGGTATGTCAACAACACAAGATGATGTGATTAGTTCACTTATTCATATGTCTACTCATGATGATTTATTGATCTTTACTAATAAAGGAAAGGTATACCGTTTGAAAGGATATAATATTCCTGAATTTGGTAGAACGGCTAAGGGATTACCAATTGTTAATATTTTAAATCTTGATAAAGATGAAAGCGTTAAGTCATTAATTAATATTAATAAGAAGATGATTGAAGAAGATAATCAATGGTATTTATTCTTTGCTACTGAACAAGGTTTAGTTAAACGTGTTGATATTTCTGAATTTGAAAACATTAGACAAACTGGTAAGATTGCGATTAAGTTAAAAGAAGATGATGCTTTAGTTGGTGTTAAATTAACTAAAGGGGATGATGAAATCTTAATTGCTGCTAGTAATGGTAAACTTGTAAGATTCTCTGAAGGTCATGTTAGACCAATGGGAAGAAGTGCAAGTGGTGTAAGAGGTATTAATGTTGATGGTTCTAAAGTTATTGGTATGACAACAAACCGTGAAGGGCAATTAATTATGGTTGTTACGGAAAAAGGTTATGGTAAGATGTCACCAATTGACGAATATCGTGTTTCTAATCGTGGTGGAAAAGGTGTTAAGACAATTAATGTTACTGAACGTAATGGACAAATTGTGGCTATTAGAGCAGTAGAAGGTAATGAAGATTTATTAATTATTACTGATGATGGTATTGTGATTCGTTTACCTATGGAACAAGTTAAAACAGCAGGTCGTGCTACTCAAGGTGTAAGACTTATTAAAGTGCATGATAGTAAAGTTTCTTCTGTTGAAGTTGTTGCTAAAAATGAAGAAGAAGTTGTAGAAGAAGGTGAAGAAGAGTCAGAGTAATCTGACTCTTTTAGAAATGAATGGGGAAGAATTAAAAAGATTGTTTAATCGTTTAGATCATTCAAAGTTTAGAAGTTCTTTTCATCTTGCTAAAAAGTATAAAGATTATTGTAATGAAAAAGGATTAGATGTTATAGAACAACACGCCAGAGATTTTATTTCTAAAAGAATAGCACCGGCTGTAATTTTAAATGATGGAAAGCAAACACCGATGAAAAATCATCCTGTGTTTATTGCTCAACATGCCACGGCTTCATGTTGTCGAGGGTGTTTATATAAGTGGTATCATATTAAGCCACATACACAGTTAAATGACAGTCAACAAGAGATGATTGTTCAAGTGATTATGGCTTGGATTAAAAGAGAATTGCAAAGAAAATAGCCTTGATGTATAATCAAGGCAGTTATTAATAATATAAGGGGAAAGAAAATGATTGATATTAATTTAATTAGAGAAAATCCTACTTTAGTCAAAGAAAATATGAAGAAAAAATTTCAAGATGAAAAAGTTGGATTAGTAGATGAAGCTTATAAATTAGATAAAGATTATCGTGAAGTTGTCACAAGAGCAAGTGAAATTAGAAGTTTAAGAAATAAATATTCTAAAGAAATTGGTGCTTTAATGAGAGAAGGCAAAAGAGATGAAGCTGAAGAAATTAAAGCAAAAGTAACTTCTATGGCAGAAGAATTAAAAGATTTAGAAGTTAAAGAAGAAGAATATGGTAAAGAATTAAAAGAAATCATGATGAAAATACCAAATATCATTCATGATTCAGTACCTATTGGAAAAGATGATTCAGAAAACGTAGAAATTCAAAAATACGGAGATCCAGTTGTACCTGAGTATGAAATTCCATACCATGCTGATATCATTGCTCGTTTTAATGGTTTAGATAAAGAAGCTTCAGGTAGAACAAGTGGAAATGGTTTCTATTATTTAATGGGAGATATCGCTCGTTTATCATCAGCAATGCTTTCATACGCTAGAGATTTCATGATTGATAAAGGATTTACTTATTGTATTCCACCATTCATGATTCGTAGTGATGTTGTTACAGGTGTTATGTCATTTGATGAAATGGATGCCATGATGTATAAAATTGAAGGTGAAGATTTATACTTAATTGGAACTTCTGAACATAGTATGATTGGTAAATTTAAAGATCAAATCGTTAAAGAAGAAGAATTACCAATTACAATGACTTCTTATTCACCATGTTTTAGAAAAGAAGTAGGTGCACATGGTATTGAAGAACGTGGTATTTATCGTGTTCATCAATTTGAAAAACAAGAAATGGTTGTTTTATGTAAACCAGAGGAAGCTATGGAATGGTATGACAAAATGTGGTCATATACAGTTGAATTATTTAGAAGTTTAGATATTCCAGTAAGAACATTAGAATGTTGTTCTGGAGATTTAGCTGATTTAAAAGTTAAATCATGTGATGTTGAAGCTTGGTCACCAAGACAACAAAAATATTTTGAAGTTGGTTCTTGTTCAACATTAGGAGATGCACAGGCTAGACGTTTAGGTATTCGTGCTAAAGGTGAAAATGGAAATTATTATGTTTCTACTTTAAATAATACAGTTTTAGCTTCAACAAGAGCAGTTATTGCTTTTATTGAAAATAACTATAATGAAGATGGATCTATTAATATTCCTGAAGCATTACGTCCTTATATGGGTGGTAAAGATATTATTATTCCTAAAAAATAGTCACTTCGGTGACTCTTTTTTATAGAAAGGTAAAAGAAAGATGGAATTATTTATAAGTGAAGCAGAAATTGAGGATGCTTCAATGATTATTGATTATTTAAATCAGGTTGGGGGAGAAAGTGATAACTTAACTTATGGTTTAAATGAATGTTATTTAAATGAATTTGAAGAAATGGAAGTTATTCAAGATTTTATTGGTCAAGAAAATAGCTTACTTTTATGTGGTTTTATTGATGATGAACTTGTTTCTTTATTATCTATTCAAGGTGAACAAAAAGAAAGATTAAAACATATTGGTCATTTTGCAATCACTGTTAAAAAAGAATATTGGAATATGGGGATTGCTTCAATGATGATGGAAGAAGCTTTAGAAATGATCAAAGAAACATCTTTAAAAGTTCTTGATTTGGAAGTGAAAGAGGATAATTTATCAGCTATTAATCTTTATAAAAAGTTTAATTTTCAAGAAATAGGGAGATATCCTCAAATGTTTAATGTCAACCAAAAGTATTATGATGCACTTTTAATGAATTTATATATTGATTAAAAATCTAAAATACGTTATAATCATATTTGCCATTACAATAGGCGGCTTCGAACCATGTCAGGACCGGAAGGTAGCAGCATTAAGAAGTACCGTCTATGTGTGATGGTCTTTATTTTTAGAGGAAAAAAAGATGAATGATGAAGAATATATGGAAATAGCTTATCAAGAAGCTTTAAAAGCATTAAAACATGATGATGTGCCAATTGGATGTATCATTGTAAAAGATGATCAAATTATTGCCCGTGCATATAATCAAAGAGAGTATTTAAATCAAACTTATGGTCATGCAGAAATGTTAGCTATTGAAGAAGCTTGTAAAAAAATAGGAAGATGGCGCTTAGATGAATGTACACTTTATACAACTTTAGAACCTTGTTTAATGTGTTCGGGAGCTATTATTCAAAGTCATATTCAAAGAGTTGTTTATGGTGCAAGTGATACAAGATGGATGTCTTTAGATAAATTGATTCATTTACCAGATCCTAAACTTAATTATATTCCCATGATTCAATCAGATATTTTAAAAGATAAATGTTCAAAGTTAATAAAAGACTATTTTAAAAAGAAACGTCAAAAGATATGATTACTCATATCTTTTTTTCGTGTATAATGTAGGAGATAGGAGTTGAGAATATGTCATATAAAGCCTTATATCGTACTTATCGTCCGCAAACATTTGAAGATGTCGCTGGACAAAGTCATGTTACAATTACATTAAAAAATGCAATTAAAGAAAATAGAATAGCGCATGCTTATTTATTTGCTGGACCACGTGGAACAGGGAAAACAACGATTGCTAAAATATTAGCTAAAGCTATTAACTGTACAGGAGATCATCCTCCATGTAATGAATGTCCTAACTGTAAAGCAATTACTCAAGGGGATCATCCTGATGTTATTGAAATTGATGCGGCAAGTAATAATGGAGTCAATGAAGTTAGAGATTTGATAGATAAAGTAAAATATGCCCCTATTAATGCTAAATATAAAGTTTATATTATTGATGAAGTTCATATGATGACACCTGAAGCATTCAATGCTTTATTAAAAACATTAGAAGAACCACCAGCACATATCGTATTTATTCTAGCAACAACAGAACCACATAAAATTTTGCCAACTATTATTTCACGTTGTCAAAGATTTGATTTCAAACGTGTGGATGAACATGATATTATTAGTCGTTTGGAATATGTATTAAAAGAAGAAAATGTAGAGTATGATGAAGAATCTCTTGAAATTATTTCTAAGTTGGCTGATGGGGGAATGAGGGATGCTTTAAGTATTTTAGAACAATGTTTAGCGTATGATAGACATTTAACAGTAGAAAATATTAATAAAGTTTATGGTTTATTAGCAAATGATGAAAAAATACGTTTAATTAAATTATTACTGACAAAGGATATGAAGAATGTTTTAAAAACATTAGATCATATGATGTCTTTAAGTATTGATTTAAAGAGATTGACACAAGATTTAATAGATGTTTTAAAAGATGTTATTATTTTTAAAAACACGCAAGATTTATCTTTATTATTTGTTTTGCATAAAAACGATATCCAACAAATTGTTCCTTATATATTAGTAGAAGAAGCATTTCAAATGATTGATATTTTTATGGATGCAAGTAGTCATTATGGACAGGCTGTAGATTCATCAACATATTTTGAATTAGCTTTATTAAAGATATGTAATCAAATTGAAAATGAACATAAAGAAGTTGTTGTAGAAGAACCAAAAGTTATTAAAAATGTTTCACATGAAACATTGGTTGAAGTTCAACAAGAAGAAGTGATTGAAAAACCAGTAGAAAAGATACAAGAACCAGTAATTGAACCTCAAGAAGATTTACAAGAAAAGGTAGAAGAAAAGAAAGAACCAAAAGTTGAACAAGTAGAAACTCCTGTGGAAGAAGCTAAAGAAGAGGTAAAAGAAGTAAAAATAACAGCTCAAATAGAAGTAGACTTTAATGACATTTTAAATATTTTAGTACAGGCGAAAAGAACAGTTTTAAATGATATTCAAGATAAATGGCCAGTTATTAGAAGATATTGTTATAATCTTAATACTGCTAAATATGCAAATATGCTATGTGATGCTAAACCTGTAGCTGCTGGTGAAAAAGGTTTTATTTTGACATTGAAATATCAACCAGAAGTGAATAGTATTAACTATACAGAAAATTATTATCCATTAAAAAATTTCTTAAAGGAAGTTTTAGGATCAGAATATGATTTTATTGCAGTAATGGAAGCAGATTGGCCAAATATGAGACAAAAATTTATTCAACTTAGTAAAGAAAAAAAATTACCACAACCACAACCAATTGTTTTACATCATATTGATGAATATCATGAACCGGTTGTAGAACTTACAGAAGCTCAACAATATGCGATTGATATGTTTGGTGATGAGATTGTTGAATTTGAAGAATAGGAGTGTATTATGAATTATCCAAAGTCATTTACAGATTTAGTTGAATGTTTTAAAAGACTACCAGGAATAGGTGGTAAATCTGCAGAAAGATTAGCTTATCATGTTTTATCAATGGATAAAGAATATGTTCAAGAGTTTGCAAATGTGTTATCTCATTTTCAAGATAATATCCATTACTGTAAAAAATGTGGACATATTTGTGAAGGTGAACTTTGTGAAATTTGTAAAGATGAAACAAGGGATCAATCAGTTATTTGTGTTGTAGAAAGTCCTAAAGATGTTTTTGCTATGGAAAAGGTAAGAGAATATCATGGATTATATCATGTTTTACATGGGACGATTTCTATGATTGATGGTAAAACGATAGATGATTTAAATATTAATTCTTTATTTGAAAGACTTGATGGAGTTAAAGAAGTGATTATTGCAACGAATCCTACAAGAGAAGGTGAAACAACAGCATTGTTTCTAGCTAAGTTATTAGCGAAAAAAGGAATAGAAACAAGTAGAATTGCTAATGGATTACCAATAGGAAGTAATATTGATTATGCAGATGAATTAACATTATTAAAATCTTTAGAAGGAAGAAAGAAAATATAAGACCTTGCAAGAGGTCTTTTCTTGTTTAAATAGAAAAATCAGTTATAATAATGAAGAAAGAGGAGAGAAGTATTATGACAGGAAAGTTTATTACATTAGAAGGACCAGAAGGTAGTGGAAAAACAACAGTTTCTAAAGAACTTGCAAAAATATTAAATGAATCAGGATATAAAGTCTTACTTACAAGAGAACCAGGTGGGGTTGATATTGCTGAACAAATAAGAAATGTTATTTTAGATAAGAAAAATACAAAAATGGATGCACGTACAGAAGCTTTATTATATGCAGCAGCAAGAAGACAACATCTTGTAGAAAAAGTATTACCAGCTTTAAAAGAAGGGTATATTGTATTATGTGATCGTTTTGTAGATAGTTCACTTGCTTATCAAGGTGTTGCTAGAAATCTAGGAATTGATGAAGTTTATAATATGAATTTATTTGCGATAAACGATGTTATGCCAGATAAAACTTTATTTTTTGATATTGATTATAAAAAAGGATTAGAAAGAATTGAAGTTAATCAAAGAGAAACAAACCGATTAGATTTAGAAAAAAGTGATTTTCATAAAAATGTTTATGAAGGTTATTTAACAATTTGTAAACAATATAGTGATCGTATTGTAAAAATCAATGCAGATCAAAAGGTTGAAGATGTTGTACAAGATGCCTTAAAGGAAATTAAGAAAATATTATGATCAAAGATTATTTAAAAGAAAATCAACCTTTATTCTATAGAATTATTGAAAATGAATTTAACTTAAAAAAAATACCACATGCATTCTTACTTGTTGGAAATAATACTGATCAACCTTTACAGTTTCTAACAATGTCACTTATATGTAATGAAACCTTAGCTTGTGAACAATGTATAGATTGTCAAAAAGTATTAAACCATCAATATGCGGATATTATAGAAATTGATGGAGAAGAGGAAAGTATTAAAAAGAAACACATTGAAAATATACAAGAAACTTTCAAAAAGTCTTCTCTTGAAGGTAAGGCAAAAGTTTATATTTTAAAGAATGTTGAAAAAACAACCAAAGAAGCTATGAATGCTTTACTTAAAATATTAGAAGAACCAACAGAAGGTATTTATGCAATTTTTACAACTAAAAATATCAATCGTATTTTACCAACGATTATATCTAGATGTCAGGTTATAGAATTAAAACCAGATAATAAAGAAGTACTTAAAGAAAAATTGATTACTAAAGGATATGAAGAAGAAAAAGCAAGTGTCTTATCTTATATTATTAAAGATGAAGATGATTTAGAAAATTTAAATCAGGATAATTTTGATGATATTATGTTACAAGCAATTAATTTTGTTGAGGATTTATTTTTATATAGAGAAAATCTTATCATAAACACACAAATTCATATGCTTAAAGATCATAAAGAAAAGGAAAATATTAAATTATTTATTAATTTAATTATTCTTGCACTTAAGGATATGTTTCACGTGAAACAAAATGAAAAAGCTGTTTTTTGTAATCACGTAGAATTTTTTAATTCACTAACATATGATAACAGTGATATAATAAAGAAAATTGAATTATTATTAGAAACATCATACTTATTAGATACAAATGCTAATATTCCATTACTTATGGATAGTATGATGTATAGAATATAGAAAGGAATTTATATGGAAGAAATTAAACTTGCAAGTGTAAAATTTAAAAGTGCTGGTAAGATCTATTATTTTTCCACAAATTTAAAATTAAAAAAAGATGACCGAGTAGTTGTAGAAACTGCTAGAGGATTAGAACTTGGAGAAATATCACAGGAATTAAAAGATATATCAGAATTTAATTTAGATACAGAATTAAAAAAGATAGTTAGAAAAGCTACAAAAAAAGATATAGAAAATTATCAAAAAAATGTTAAGGATGCAAAACAAGCATTAGTAACATGTAAAGAAATTGTTTCAAGATATGATGTTAATATGCAACTTACTAATTGTGAATATACATTAGATAAAGCAAAAGTTATTTTTATGTATACTTCCGATGATCGTGTTGATTTTAGGGAACTATTAAAGGAATTAGCTGTTGTTTTCAAATGTAGAATAGAGTTAAGACAAATTGGTCCAAGAGATAAAGCAAAAGTAATTGGTGGAATTGGAACATGTGGTTTACCATTATGTTGTTCAACTCTTTTAGGAGAATTTAATGGAGTTTCTATTAATATGGCTAAAAATCAAATGTTAGCAATTAATATAGAAAAAATATCAGGTGCATGTGGAAGATTAATGTGTTGTTTAAAATATGAAGATGAAATTTATTCTTTAGAAAAAGAACGTTTTCCTAAAATAGGATCGCGTGTAAAATATCAAGATAAAGATGTAAAAGTAACAGGATTAAATGTTATTAATGATCTTGTTAAAATTGAAACAAATAATGGAATTGTATTCGTTGGTTTAGACGAAATTAAATTTGATAAAAATAATCATGCAGGAAAGAAAAATGGAAAACCAAGAAGTCATTAATTATTTATTAGCACATAATGATTTGAAAATTATCCAAAGAAAAGATATGTTTAACTTTTCTTTGGATACTGTTTTATTATCACAGTTTTGTACAATCAATAAAGATGTAAAAAATATTGTTGATTTTGGTACAAATAATGCGGCTATTCCATTATTGCTTTCAAAAAGAACACCTAAAAAAATTATAGGTATAGAAATTCAAGATGAAGCGGTTGATCTTGCTAGAAGAAATGTTGAGTTGAATGATTTAAATGACCAAATCGAAGTCGTTCATGGAGATATTAAAGATGTTGTCAAAGAGTTACCAAAAGCACAGCTGATTGTTTGTAATCCACCATTTTTTAAAGTAGGGGAAAATAGTAATTTAAATGATAATAAATATTTAACAATAGCACGTCATGAAATAAAAATTGATTTAGAAGGTATTATTTCAGCGGCAGCTTATTTATTAGACAACAAAGGAAGATTTGCAATTGTTCATCGACCTGATCGTATGATTGATATTTTAAATATTATGCAAAAATATGATATTGAACCTAAAAGAATACGTTTTGTATATCCTAAAATGAATAGAGATTCACATGTCTTATTAGTAGAAGGAATGTATAAAGGAAAAAAAGGATTAAAAATCGAATCACCATTATATGCACATAATGATGATGGAAGTTACAGTAATGAAGTAAGAAGAATGTTTGGAGAGAAGATAGATGAATAGACAAAAGAGTTTTGAAAATGAAAGACCAACATTATATTTAGTAGCAACACCTATTGGTAATTTAGATGAAATGACATATCGATCTATTAATACTTTAAAAAATGTAAAATATATTGCTGCAGAAGATACAAGAAATACTGTTAAGCTTTTAAATCATTTTGAAATTTCAACAAAACTTATTTCTCATCATGAACATAACATAAAACAATCAATTCCTAAACTTATACAATTATTAGAAGAAGGAAATGATATTGCTTTAGTAAGTGATGCCGGTTATCCTGCTATTTCTGATCCTGGATATGAATTAGTTAAAGAAGCAATAGAACATGAAATAAATATTGTTCCTATTTCAGGATGTAATGCTTGTTTAGATGCTTTAGTTGTTTCAGGAATTGCTCCACAACCATTTATATTTTATGGTTTTTTAGATCATTTAGATAAGAAAAAGAAAAAAGAATTAATTGATTTAAAGAAATATAAAGAAACAATTGTTTTTTATGAATCACCACATAGAATTAAAAAAACATTAAATTTAATGTTAGATATTCTAGGAGATAGAAATATTGCTTTATGTAGAGAAATTACTAAAAAACATGAAGAAATCATTAGAGGTCATATTTCTGAAATTATTTCTATTGTAGAAGAATTAAAAGGAGAAATGGTTATTGTTGTTGAAGGTAGTCAAGAAGTAGAAGAAGAAATAACTTTTGAAACAACAATCAAGGAAGACGTAGATATGTATATTGAAAAAGGAATGTCTACTAAAGATGCAATTAAAGAAGTTGCTAAACAAAGAAATCTTAATAAAAATAGTGTTTATCAAGAATACCATTCTAAATAATGGTATTTTTTTGTTTCACGTGAAACAAAAGATAAAATTATATATTTGTGGTATACTATAAGCAGGAGGAACAAGGAAATATGTATAGTAAACAAAGCTACAATTATGGTAGACATGGAAGCAAAAGAAAATTAAAACCAATACCTGTAATTATTACATTATTGATTGTGATATTAATATTGGGAGGTATTTATTTTTTACTATTTAATGGGAAAAATAAATATGAAGATTATAATACTTATAATGAAACAAATAAACAATATGGAACAGTACAACATTATGAAAAAGAAAATGATGATTTTTACATTTCATTATACTATCCTAAATTAAAAGAAAAGAATTTAAATAAAATTATTAAAGAATCATATAGCACATATTTAAAATCAGAAAAAAAGAAAAAGGATCAAAAAGATATATTATATCTAGATTACTCTTGTAAAAAGATTTATAAACAATATGTTGTTGTTGAATTAGATTATAAGCGTATTAATGAAGATGAGACAAAAACAAAAGCAACAAAATCTATAATGACATATGATTGTAAAACAAATCAATTGTTAACATTAAAAGATTGTTTACATGGTAAATATGGTGATTTATTAAATACTTTAGGAGTGAGTGAGTATGATAAAGAATCAACTTCTATTAAAGTAGATCAAGATAGTTTTACATATTTTACAGATCAAAAACTAAAAAATAAAATTACTATTAATTATAAAGAAAATAAAGATTACATAAAATTAGCAAATAAAAATATTCCATCTAATGCACCATTAGATGTCAAAGCACCTAAGTTAATGAAAGTAGATCCAAAGAAAAAAATGGTTGCTATTACATTGGATGATGGACCACATAAAACATTAACAGAAAGAGCAATGAATGCATTTGAAAAATATAATGGTCGAGGAACATTCTTCGAATTAGGTCAAAACATGAATCTTTATCCAGATATTGTTAAATCAGTTTATGAAAGAGGACATGAGATAGCAAGTCATACATATCAACATGCACAACTTACAAAATTAGATGCTACTGCTTTAGATGAAGAAATTAAGAAAACACAAGAAGCATGTTTTAAAGCCTGTGGAACAGAACCAACATTAATAAGACCACCTTATGGAGCTAAAAATGATACAGTTAAATCTGCATTCTATTCTTATGGTTTAAGTATGATTCTATGGGATGGAGATACAGAAGATTGGCGTTATAGTAAAGTAACAAATGGTGCTCAAATTGTATGTGATAATATTATTAGAGATGCTAAAGCAAAAACTGGTGATGGTAATATTGTCTTGATTCATGATATTCATGAAAATTCTGTTGCTGGATTAGAAATGGCTTTAGATCAATTAAGTAAAGAAGGTTATCAATTCGTTACTGTATCAGATTTATTAAAATATAAAGGACATTCTGAATATAAATAGTATAGTTTAGGCTATACTATTTTTGTTTCACGTGAAACATATTTTCTTTCAATGAAACTCATTGACATTGATTTAAGGGTTTGATAAAGTTAATAAGGATACAATAAATACGAAGAATGGAAGATGTTAAAGCAAGACATTTAGAGAGCTGATGGCTGGTGAAAATCAGTATGTTAAACTTTAAGAGATGGCCCAGGAGTAGTTATTTCAAATAGTTAGAAATAATCGTTAACTGCGTTAAAGTTTTGAGTGACACAGCAATGTGTAAAAAAGGTGGTACCGCGATTATTCGTCCTTTTATAAGGGCGTTTTTTATTTTTATAAAGGAGATTAGAAGATGAAAGACGAAAAAGATTATTATCTTACAACAGCAATTACTTATACTTCAGGTAAACCTCATATTGGAAATACTTATGAAATTATTTTAGCTGATGCAATTGCTCGTTTTAAAAGACAAGAAGGGTACAATGTTCGATTCCAAACAGGAACAGATGAACATGGACAAAAAATTGAAATTAAAGCTAAAGAAGCAGGAATTGAACCTAAGCAATATGTAGATCAAGTTGCAGGTGTAGTTAAAAATATTTGGGATATGATGGATACATCATATGATCGATTCATGAGAACAACTGATGAATATCATGAAAAACAAGTACAAAAAATCTTTAAAAAATTATATGACAAAGGTGATATTTATTTAGGTCATTATGAAGGTAAATATTGTACAGCATGCGAATCATTCTTTACTGAATCACAATTAGTTGATGGTAAATGTCCTGATTGTGGGGGAGATGTTCATGATGCTAAAGAAGAAGCATACTTCTTTAAATTATCTAAATATCAAGATCGTTTAATTAAACATATCGAAGATCATCCAGAATTTATTCAACCAGTTTCAAGAAAAAATGAAATGATGAATAACTTCTTAAAACCTGGATTACAAGATTTATGTGTTTCTAGAACATCATTTAAATGGTCTATTCCAGTTGATTTTGATCCTAAACATGTTGTTTATGTATGGATTGATGCCTTAACAAACTATATTACAGGACTTGGATATGATGCAGATGGAAATCATGGTGAATTATATAAAAAATACTGGCCTGCTGATTTACATTTAATTGGTAAAGATATCGTTCGATTCCACACAATTTATTGGCCAATTATGTTAATGGCATTAGATATTCCATTACCTAAACAAGTATTTGGACATCCATGGTTATTACAAGGTGAAAGTAAAATGTCCAAATCAAAAGGAAATGTTATCTATGCAGATGATTTAGTAGATATCTTTGGTGTTGATGCAGTAAGATATTTCGTATTACATGAAATTCCATATGATAATGATGGAAGTATTACATGGGATTTATTAGTAGAAAGAATTAATAGTGATCTTGCTAACGTTTTAGGAAACTTAGTTAATAGAACAATTGCTATGTCTAATAAATACTTTGGTGGTATTGTAGAAAACAAAAACGTATGTGAAGACGTAGATCAAGAATTAAAAGATTTAGCGTTAGCTATGCCAGCTAAATCTATTGCTAAAATGGATGAATTCAAAGCATCAAATGCATTAGATGAAATCTTCAACTTATTAAGAAGAACAAACAAATATATTGATGAAACAATGCCATGGGCATTAGCTAAAGATGAAACTAAAAAAGATCGTTTAGCTACAGTATTATATAACTTAATTGAAGCAATCAGATTCTCAGCAGTTATGCTATATCCATATATGCCTTCAACAGCTACAAAAATCTTAGATCAAATTAATACAGATCAACGTGATTTTGAAAGCTTAAAAGAATTTGGTAAATATGCAAATGGTACAAAAGTTGTTGAAAAACCAGAAATGTTATTTGCTAGATTAGACCCAAAAGAAGTTGCTAAAAAAGTAGAAGTTATTGAAGCAAAACAAAAAGCTTCTATCAAAGCTGTAAAAGAAAAGAAAGAAAAAGAAGCTAAAGAATCAAAAGAAGAAATTACAATTGATGACTTCTCTAAAATTCAATTAAAAGTAGGAAAAGTTATTAAATGTGAAAAACATCCAAATGCTGATAAATTATTAGTAAGCCAAATTGATGTTGGTGAAGAAACGCCAAGACAAATCGTAAGTGGTATTGCTGATGTTTATTCACCAGAAGAATTCATTGGTAAAAAAGTTATTGTTGTCACAAACTTAAAACCAGCTAAATTAAGAGGTGTAGAATCTCAAGGTATGGTTCTTGCCGGTGGAGATAAAAAAGTATTAGGTGTTGTAGATGCAGGAGATTTACCAGTAGGTACAACAATCAGATAATCTAAAATCGCATGATTTCATGCGATTTTTTTCTATTCTGTCTATATTTTTTTTATCAATTATAATATAATATCCAAGTACAAAGTAAAATTGAATAATATTTATAGGTTTTAAATATTTAATATTTAAATTAAAAAGGAATCAGGTGAAATACCTGAACGGTCCCGCCGCCGTAATGTGGAGAATAAACATCAATGTCACTGGGAAACTGGGAAGACGTTTAAACAATGAAACAGAGTCGGAATACTTGCCTATATCTAAGGATACACTTTACGGAGTATAAAGTAGTTCTTCTAGATGAACTAGGATAGCTATGCCTAGTTTTTATTTAGGAGTTATTTAATTTGAAAGGGGAAAGAATATGAAAATGAAAAAAATTGTATGCAGTTTAATGATTTCTGTATTATGTTTCATGACTGCAATATCTGGTGTATCAGCAGCATCTTATGATACATCTAAAATTGATACTGCTTATTCTAAAGTTATTGAATATTATAAAAATAACAGTAATTTAGATAATGCAGATAAAATTCTTGCTGTTGAATCTTTAGGATTAGAAGCAGAAAGTAATCAATTTGATATTTCTTCAGTAGATTTTAGTAAAACATCACTTTCTAAAAAAATTGTAACAGAAGTTTTATTAGGAATTGATCCTACAGAAGACAAAGAAACATTAGAAAGCCAAATTGATGAAAATGGTAATGTTGAAGGTAGCTGGGGAGCTTCTTCAGATATTTGGACATTATATGCTTTATATGCTACATCATCAGAAAAAACAAATTTACTTGCTGATAAGTTAAATACAGATTTAGCATCATCTAGTGTTTGTGGTTATGAATGGGGTGGAGTTTACTATGCTGACTATGATACTACAGGATGGGTTATCGAAGGTTTAGCAGTTGTTAATAAAGAAAAATATGCCACTACTATTAATAAAGCAATTGATTATATAAAAAGTAATACAACTGTAACAACAACAGGATGGATTACTACTGATAATGTAGATACTCAATCTCAAGTATTAGAAGGAATGTTCGCCTATGATACAAATAGTTTATTAAATGATAGCTATACTATTCATCCAATAGATTGTCTTTTAAATACACAATTAAGCGATGGGTCATTCCCAAGTGGTTATAATGCAGAATATACAACTGCAGAAGTAGCTAAAACATTAGGTACATATAAAAATGGTTCAGTTTTTGAAAAAGCAAAAAAAGCTTATGATAAAATGATGAATCCAGAACAACCTGATAACACAAAACCAGCACAACCAACAGATACAAAAAAAGATAGCCAATCTACAAATAAAGTTGAAACAACAAATCAAAAAACAACTTCAGTAAAAACTGGAGATGAAACTAATGTTGTTATCTTTGTTTCATTATCAATGGTGTCTGGTGGATTATTCTTAGTATTAAGAAAAGAATATGAAAGAGTTCATTAATAAAATAAAAAATATGGATAAAACAAAAAGAATTGTAATATTATTTATTACAATTTCTTTTGTTTTTATTGGTAGTTTTTCTATTTATAATGGTGTTACTGGAAATTATAAAACCAATCAAGTAGCACAAGTAGACACTACAAAAAATAAGAAAGAAAAAAATACTAAGGAAACTAAAAAAGAAGAGAAACAAGAGACAACTGATCAAACACAAGAAACAAGTGAATCTACACAAAATGACAGTCAATCATCAACACAATCAACAGATGAAACAAAAACAAATGATGAAAATAAATCAAATAGTAAATCATCATCTACAACTCAAAGCAATAGTAAAAGTAGTAGTGCAGGTCATTCTCAAAGTTCTACAAATCAATCTCAATCAAATAGTGGACAAACAAGTAATAATCAGTTAAATAATTCATCAACCAATAGTTCATCGAATCAACAACCAACTAATGAAAAAATTACAATAAATATTCAAGTAATTGGAATGGGAAATACAATGATGGCTGGTACTTTAAATGTTGATAAAAATAGTAATGCTTTAAGTGTATTAAAAATTATAGCAGCTAAAAATGGTAAAGAAGTTGAGGGTAGTGATTATTATGTTTCAGGAATAGGTGGTTTAAAAGAAAAGCAACATGGGCCAATGTCTGGATGGATGTATAGTGTTAATGGTGTTGCGCCTAATAAGGCAGCAATTAAATACAATTTAAAAGATGGCGATAAAGTTGTTTGGTATTATGTTAACTATGAATAGGAGACTATATGCATTCAAGTAAAGTAAAAGAAATTAGTTTAATAGGAATATTAGCAGCTGTTAATATTGCCTCTCGTATATATCTACAAGCATTACCTAATATTAAACCTGTTACTTCTATCATTATTATTTCTGTCATGTTATTTGGATTAGGTTTTGGAGTTAAATTAAGTATTGTTACAACTGTTGTTTCTAATTTGTTTTTAGGCATGGGAACATGGACTTTCTTTCAAATACTTGCGTGGGTTGTTATTTGTTTGATTACACAGGTTTTATTAGATTTTTTAAAGAAGATACATAAGGAACCTAAGTTATTTCCAATGGCTATATTTTCCTTTTTGATGGGATATGTCTTTGGTATAGTTGTTTCTCTAGAACAATTAATGTTAGGTGGTCCTTCTTTATATATTGTTTATTATATGGCAGGATTGTTATTTGATACTTTTCATGCAGTAGGAAACTTTTGTTTTTATTTAATATGTGCACCTATTTTAATGAAAGTATTAAAAAAGGAATCAGAAAGAATAAGATTAAAACAAGACTAAGTTCTTGTTTTTCTTTTTGATTGAATTATAATAAAGTAAGAATTTATCATGAAAGGATGATTTTATGATCGTAAATGAAGAAGCAGTTAAAAAGATATTAGAGGAAGTAAAACCAGCAAAACTTGTTGCAGCAACAAAATATGTAGATGTTCATGAAATAGAAAAATTAGAAGAATTAGGTGTAACATGTTTTGGTGAAAACAGAGTACAAGCTTTCTTAGAAAAATATGAGAAATATCATGGAAATGGTGAGTTTCAATTTATTGGAACATTACAACCTAATAAAGTTAAATATATTATTGATAAAGTAACTTTAATTCATGCAGTAGATCGTTATTCTTTATTAAAAGAAATTGAAAAACAAGCCGCTAAAAGAGATTTAGAAATGCCTGTTTTAATTCAAGTAAATATTGCTAAAGAAGAAAGTAAACATGGTTTTGAAGTAGAAGAAATTGATGAAGTATTTAATAGTTTAAAAGATTATCCTCATGTAAAAGTAAGAGGACTTATGATGATGGCACCACATATTGAAAGTAGTGAAACTGAAAAGTATTTTAAAATGACACAAGAGCTTTTACAAAGACTTCAAAAAGATTATCCAATGTATCAATTGGATCAGTTATCAATGGGAATGTCTAATGATTATCAAGAAGCTTTAAAACATGGATCAACAATGATTAGAATTGGAAGTGCTTTATTTAAATAGATATGAAAATATCTATTTTTTTGTTTAAATAATAAAATTTCAAATAATTTGACATAGTGTGACAAAAGCGTATAATGTTAGCAGCCGAACAAAAAAGGAGACATTTATGGAACATCGAATAGGAATGGAGATAAGAGTTTTATCTAAATATATGGGACGTTATTTAGATGATATTCATGGTATTGATTGTATGTTATCAGGACCGCAGGGGTTAATTCTTATTTATTTATGTGAAAATGATGAAGAAGTTTATCAAAAAGACATAGAAAAATATTTTAATATTAGAAGATCAACTGCAACAGGTCTTTTAAATTCTTTAGAAAAGAACGGATATATCACAAAAGAACCTGTTGAAAATGATAAACGTATGAAAAAAATCAAAGCAACTGAACATGCGTATAGTACAGTAGAAAAGATTGATAATCATGTTATTCAATTAGAAAAAATTATGTTAGATGGAATTGATGAAAAAGAAGTGAAACAATTTAGAAATACGATTTCTAAAATGACACTTAATTTAGTAAAGGAGTCAAAAAATGGATAAATTATATTACATGGGAATTGATGTAGGATCAACAACAGTAAAATTATATGTGGAAGATCAAGAACATCAATGTATCTATTCAAAATATCAAAGACACTATTCTGATGTTAAACCAGCAATAGAAAGTCTAATTAAAGAAGTTCAAGAACACTATGGAAACTTACCAGTTAAAGTAGTTATGACAGGTTCAGGTGGTTTATCATTGTCAAATCATTTAAATGTAGAATTTGTTCAAGAAGTTATTGCTTGTACTAAGACAGTAGAAACATATATTCCTGAATGTGATGTTGCTATCGAATTAGGTGGAGAAGATGCAAAAATCACTTATTTTGAATCAACTCTTGAACAAAGAATGAACGGAACTTGTGCAGGTGGTACAGGAGCTTTTATTGATCAAATGGCTTCTTTATTACAAACAGATGCTGCAGGATTAAATGAACTAGCTAAAAACTATGAAACAATTTATCCAATTGCTTCTCGTTGTGGTGTATTTGCGAAAACAGATATTCAACCATTAATTAATGAAGGTGCAGCAAGAGAAGATATTGCTATTTCTATTTTCCAAGCAGTTGTTAATCAAACAATTAGTGGTCTTGCTTGTGGTAAACCTATTCGTGGTAAAGTTGCTTTCTTAGGTGGTCCTCTTTATTTCTTAGATCAATTACGTACACGTTTTATTGAATCATTAAATTTAAAAGATGAAGATGTTATCTTTCCTCAAAACTCACAATTATTCGTTGCTATGGGAGCTTGTTTACTTGCTAGAGAAGATAAAATTAAACAAACAAGTATAGATGAATTAGTGAATATTTTAGATTCATTAAAAGATGGTATTTCTGATGAAACAGATACTTTGAAACCATTATTTGAAACAGAAGAAGATCGTATTGAATTTAGAAATAGACACTACCGTACAAAAGTAAAGAAAAGAGATTTAAATACATATCAAGGAAAAGCTTTCTTAGGTGTAGATGTTGGTTCGACAACATCTAAAGCTGTACTAGTTGATGAAGATGGTTCTGTATTATACACATTCTATTCATCTAATGAAGGAAATCCTATTGAAGTTGTTCGTAAGATTTTAAAAGAAATCTATGAAATCTTACCTAAAGGAGTAGAACTTGTTCATGCTGGGTCAACTGGATATGGTGAAGCTTTAATTAAATCTGCATTTAAAATGGATGTCAGTGAAGTAGAAACAATCTCTCACTTTACAGCCGCTAAATATTTTAAAGATGATGTTTCATTTATCTTAGACATCGGTGGACAAGATATGAAAGCTATCAAGATTGAAGATGGTATTATTCAAGATATCTTATTAAATGAAGCTTGTTCATCAGGATGTGGATCATTTATTGAAACATTCGCAAAATCATTAGGATACAATGTTGCTGATTTCGCTAATCTAGCTTTACAATCAACAGCACCAATTGATTTAGGATCACGTTGTACTGTATTTATGAACTCTAAAGTAAAACAAGCACAAAAAGAAGGAGCTAAGATTGAAGATATTTCTGCAGGTCTTGCTTATTCTGTTATTAAAAATGCTTTATATAAAGTTATTAAATTACGTTCGCCTGAAAGTATTGGTAAATCAGTATTAGTACAAGGTGGAACATTCTATAATGAATCTGTTTTAAGAGCTTTTGAACAAGAAACAGGAATCAAAGCGATTCGTCCAGATATCGCTGGATTAATGGGAGCCTTTGGTATTGCTTTAATTGCAAGAGAAAGATATCAAGGACAAGGAACAACATTACTTAATAAGGAACAAATAGAGGCTTTTAGTTATGAAAGTACAATTCGTTATTGTCAAAAGTGTACGAACCATTGTATGTTAACCGTTTCTTCATTTAATGATGGTAGTGAACATATTAGTGGAAACAGATGTGAAAGAGGAGCTAACTTACCTCCTAAATCAAAACAATTACCAAACTTATATGATTATAAATATCGTAGAGTTTTCAATTATCGTTCATTAACGGCTAAAGAAGCAAAACGTGGAACAGTAGGTATTCCTCGTGTCTTGAATATGTATGAAAATTATCCTTTCTGGCATACATTATTTACTGATTTAAAATTCAGAGTAGTCTTATCACCACGTTCAAGTAAAAAAATCTATGAAAAAGGAATTGAATCGATTCCATCAGAAAGTGTATGTTATCCAGCTAAATTATCACATGGACATATTGAAAGTTTAATTGAAAAAGGAATTAAATATATTTTCTATCCTTCAGTAGCTTATGAAAGAAAAGAAAATGTTACTCAAGGAAATCATTATAACTGTCCAGTTGTTACATCATATCCAGAAGTAATTAGAAATAACGTAGATAACTTAGAAACAAATGAAATCATCTTTAGAAATCCATTCATGGATTTAAGTAACCGAAAAACAATGTTTACAAACTTAAAAGATGAATTTAAATCATTTGGTATTAGTGATAAAGAATTAAAAGCAGCAATTGAACATGCTTATGAAGAACTACAACAATGCCGTTTAGATATTCAAGGAGAAGGGGAAACAGTCCTTGCATATTTAAAAGAAAATAATATGACAGGTGTTGTTTTATCAGGTAGACCATACCATGTTGATCCAGAAATCAACCATGGATTGGCTGATTTAATTACTGGTGAAGGCATGGCTGTTTTAACAGAAGACAGTGTTTGTCACTTAGATAAAGAATTAGAAGAATTACGTGTTGTGGATCAATGGACATATCATTCAAGAATGTATCATGCAGCTTCATTTGTTTCATCACAACCTAATTTACAATTAATTCAATTAACATCATTTGGTTGTGGGTTAGATGCTGTAACATCAGATCAAGTAGCTGAAATCTTAAATGCGAGAAATAAGATTTATACACTTATTAAAATTGATGAAGGAAGTAACTTAGGTGCTATTCGTATCCGTATCCGTTCCTTAAAAGCAACAATTGATAAACAAGAAAATAAAGAAATTGATTTATCTAAAAAATATAAACCAGTCAAAGTACCATTCACTAAAGAAATGAAAGATGATCGTTGGACAATCCTTTGTCCACAAATGTCACCAATCCATTTCCAATTTGTTGAAAAAGCAATGCAAGAAAGTGGTTATAACTTAAAAGTCTTACCATCAGTAGATAAAGGAGCTACAGAAGCTGGATTAAAATATGTCAACAATGATGCCTGCTATCCAAGTATCCTTGTTGCTGGACAAATGATGGAAGCTTTAACAAGTGGTGAATATGATGTTAATAAAACAGCCTTGATCATCTCACAAACAGGTGGTGGATGTCGTGCTACAAACTATATCGGATTTATCCGTAAAGCTTTAAAAGATGCTGGTTTAGAACAAGTACCAGTTATCAGTGCCAACTTACAAGGTATTGAATCAAACCCAGGATTTAAAATTACTTATCCTCTTGCTAAGAAAGTTATTATCGGTGCAATGTATGGAGATTTATTCATGAGAGTCCTTTATCGTGTAAGACCTTATGAAAAAGAAAAAGGAAGTGCTAATAGACTTTACCAATCATGGGTAGAAAAATGTATGAAAAATATTGAAACAGGTAGCATGAAAGAATTTAAGAAAAATGTTTATCAAATCGTAAAAGATTTTGATGAATTACCATTATTAGATATTAAAAAACCAAGAGTTGGTTTAGTAGGAGAAATCCTTGTTAAATTCCATCCAACTGCTAATAATCAAATTGTTGATATTATTGAAAGAGAAGGTGGAGAAGCAGTTATGCCTGATTTAATTGATTTCTTCCAATATTGTTTCTATTCAACAACATTTGAAAGAAAACATTTCAATGCGACAGCTAAAGCTGCTAAGCTATGTGAATTCGCAGTTAAAGCCGTTGATTTCTTAAGAAAAGATATGATCAAAGCTTTAGAAAAATCAAAACGTTTTGCTCCACCAACATCTATTGAACATTTAGCTGATAAAGCTAAAGAAGTTGTTTCAATTGGTAACCAAACAGGTGAAGGTTGGTTCTTAACTGGTGAAATGATTGAACTTATTGAAAGTGGAGCACCAAATATTGTATGTATGCAACCATTTGGATGTTTACCAAACCATGTTACAGGTAAAGGTGCTATTAAGGCTTTAAGAAAGAAATATCCTCAAAGTAACATTGTAGCTGTTGACTACGATCCAGGAGCTAGTGAAGTTAACCAATTAAATCGTATTAAATTAATGCTTTCAACAGCTTTTAAAAATTTAGATAAATAAAAAATAGTGGTTCATACGAACCACTATTTTACTACCTTTATATTTTGACAAGATTGCAAGTTGATAACATGATATTTGTTTTATTGATTGAATAATGATTTTTAATTGAACAGATAATCAAACTATCACGGCTTTCTTTATAGGATAATGTTTCACATTCAGCAAGAGAAAGCATAAAGTTTGTTTTCTTTAAATCAATATTTAAAACTAAACTCATTTGAATAAGATCATCTCTTTGAGGTGGAATTTTTCCATTAAGAATACCATTCAAAGTATTTTCATCAATTTTTGTTTCATTATATAACTTGATTGTAGGAATACAGTAATATCCTAATAAAGCATAAAAATAAGTTAAAAAATCTAAATCTGGAAATTCGTGTTTTACTTCATCAATATTGGCACATGTATCAACAAGCATAAATAATCTATCGGCATTCATCATATCACCTACTTATTATAATTTTAACCCCTTTTAAATCATTGAACAAGTTTAAAAATATTTATTTTACTAATAATATTTTATAATAATATTTTTAAAAAGATTGTAGAAAAAAAGAAGTTAAAAAAGGATATAAAATCTAAATAATTTGCATAAAATAGTATAAAAGAGTATGATATGAATAAGAAGGGGATGTTTATTATGTGCTTAGGATTATTAATGATGCTCTTGGCAGGTAGTGTAGTTTATTTTGGTAAGAGTTATTTTGAATATAAATTGAGGGAAGAGTAATCTAGCATTCGCTAGATTATTTTTTTTAAAATGAAAAAACTGATCAGTCTACTTGTATTATTTTTATTATGTGGATGTTTTCCACAATCTTACCAAAGTATAGAAAATAAATTTAAACAAGATCAATGTTTTAAATATCATTATCAGCTTTTAAATAAAAAACAAAAACTACTTTATCAAATAATTTATAATATTGCTTATACAAGAAAACAAAATATTTATATTAAAGAAAAAGAGATAGATAAAGTAAGTAAAATTGTTAATGCAGTTTTAAAGGATCATCCAGAGTTATTTTATATTAAGGAATGGTCTCTTAATACAAAAGGTCTTTTTAATTTTGAATATAGTATGAAAGAAAAAGAAATTCTTAAAGATCAAAAAAGGATAAAGAAAATTGTCAAACAACTAAAAGAGGATACACAAGATTTAAAATCCTATCAAAAAATAAAATATATTTATGATGATGTTATTACTCATTGTAAGTATAATGAACAAGCAAAATATAATCAAGAAATAATCAGTGTTCTTATTAATCATCAATCAGTTTGTAGTGGTTATGCAAAAACAATGCAGTATCTACTCAATCAATTGCATTTTAAAGCAACGTTTTTAACAGGGAAAACAATAAAAGGAAGGAGAGACAAACATGCAATAAATATGATAAAATATGACAATGATTATTATTATATAGATGCAACCTGGGGTGATTTAGTATTAGATGATGAGGAAATCATCAATAATAATTATTTGATGTTTGATAGTCAAACAATGAAACAAATGTATGATTTAGATGATTATTATAAAATAACTAAAAATGATAAACATACTTATTTTAAAGAAGAAGGGTTGTATTTTGACTTATATCAATTAAATACTTTAAAAGCTAAAATAAATAAAAATCAAAGAGAATGTTATTTTCAATTTTCAAATGAAGTATATAATGATGCTAAAGAAAGATTAACAAAAAAAGGAGATGCCTATCGTTTAATAGAAGGGGTAGATCATATTCAATATATCACGAATGATCAATTGAAGACGATTTATTTAAAATGGTAAAGTTATGAAAAGAATTAATGAAATTGTTGTTGTTGAAGGAAAAACAGATAGCCAATTATTAAAAGAATTATATGATGTAGATACTATTGAAACACATGGACTAGGATTAGATGATAAAACATTAGAGCTTATTAAAGAGGCTAGTAAGACAAGAGGTGTTATTGTTTTAACAGATCCAGATTATCCAGGTTTAAGGATTAGAAACCAAGTGGAGAAATATGTACAAAATTGTAAACATGCTTTTGTTGATAGAAAAGATGCAATTGGTAAAAAGAAACTAGGTATTGCTGAAGCAAATAAAGAATCTGTAAAGAAAGCAATTGAAAATGTTGTTACATTTTCAAATCAAGAAGAAAGTATTTCTTGGAAAGAGTTTTTAGAATTAGATATTATTGGAGATAAAAAGAAAAGATTAAAGATTTATGATTTATTTCATTTAGGATATGGCAATGCAAAAACTTTGTTTAAAAGATTAAATATGGTGGGTATTTCCAGGGAAATGATAGAGAAGGAGTTAGAGAATGAAGGATATAGCGACTAAAAGTACAACTCAATATATATTAGATAAATATGATTTATATCCTAAAAAGAAATATGGGCAAAACTTTTTAATTGATCCTCATGTCGTAGAAAAAATCGTTCGTTGTTCAAGTGTTAATGAAAAATGTGCAGTGATTGAAGTAGGACCTGGAATTGGTGCTTTAACTCAAGTATTAGCACGTTATGCAGGATATGTAAGAAGCTATGAAATAGATACACGTTTTAAAGGAGTCTATGAAGAGTTTTTAAATCAGGAAAATATTGAGATTGTTTTTGAAGATTTTTTAAAAGTAAATTTAGAGGATTTAATGACTTTAAAGGATAAGTATGAAAAAGTTATTTTAGTAGCTAATTTGCCTTATTATATTACAACTCAAATTATTGAAAAGGTTTTAACTGAAAGTAAAGTTATTGATGAAATTGTCGTGATGGTACAAAAAGAAGTGGCTTTAAAATATACAAGCGATTATAAAAGTCCACTGATGTATATGATTGAAGATATGGGTAAAATTGAATATATGTTTACAGTAAGTCAAAATGTTTTTATTCCTGCACCTCATATTGATAGTGCTATTTTAAAGATTACAATTAATAAGGAAGCTAATTTAGATTTATATAAAGTATTAAATAGTGCTTTTAAACAAAGAAGAAAAACGATTTATAATAATTTAAAACAAGAATATCAAAATGCATTAGATGTTTTAAATGAAAATCAAATAGATCAAAAATTAAGATGTGAACAACTTACATTAGAAGATTATCAAGCTATCACAAAATCATTATATAAACATACTATATAATGGTGATAGAATGAAGATAGGTGATATTGTAAGTAGAAAAAAATATCATCAAGATATTATTTTTGAAGTCATTGATATACAAGAAAATATTTGTTATTTAAGAGGAATAGAGTATCGTCTTATTGCGGATAGTGAAATAGATGATTTAGAGCTTGTTCAAGAGAAAAGAGTAATAGAAGATGTGCATTTACCACAAGAAAAATGTTTAAAGGGAAGTGTTTTACATTTAGATGGAGATCCTTCTTATTTAAAGATGTGTATGAAAAAATATCAAGAATATGGTATTAGAGCATATGGTTATTATTTTAAAGAAGAAGAGTTTGCTAGTAAAATAACCAACCTATTAAAAAAACATAATCCACATCTTTTAGTCATTACAGGACATGATGCCTTGAAAAAAAATGGACATAAAAGAAATAGTCAAGATTATTTGCACAGTTTAGATTTTGTAGAAGCAATCAAAAAGGCTAGAGAATATCAACCCGACAAAGATGCATTAGTAATCTTTGCAGGAGCGTGTCAGTCATACTATGAACTTCTAGTAGCGAGTGGTGCTAACTTTGCATCAAGTCCTTCAAGAAAAAATATTCATGCGTTAGATCCTGTTATTATCACAACTCAAATCGCAAGTACAAATATTAAAGAGTATGTTGATTTAGAAAAAGTTATAGAGAAAACCTCTTTTAAACAATTAGGTGTTGGTGGAATTGATACAAGAGGGGTTGCCAGAAATTTGTATCCGAGGTAATGAAAAATGAAAGTAAGAGCATATGCAAAAGTAAATTTAGCGTTAGATGTTGTAAGAAAAAGAGAAGATGGATATCATGATTTAGAAATGATCATGGCACCTATTACTTTACATGATCTCATTTATATTAATGTCATTGATGAAGGAATTGAAATTGAGTCAAATAGTAAGATCGTTCCTACCGATCAAAGAAATATTATGTATAAAGTTGCACAATTGATGCAAGAAAGATACGGATTAAAAAAAGGTGTTAAGATCTTTGTCTATAAGCATATTCCAACGCAAGCAGGATTAGCTGGTGGAAGTGCTGATGGAGCAGCAGTTATTAAAGCTATGAATAAATTATTTCATTTAAATTTATCTTATGAAGAAATGGCTGCTTTAGGAAAAGAAGTAGGAGCAGATATTCCATTTTGTATTTATGAAAAAACAGCTTTTGTTGAAGGTGTTGGTGAAAAACTACAATTTATTGATGAACCTTTTGAAGCTTATTTATTACTTGTAAAACCTAAAAAAGGTGTTTCAACTCAAAAAGCATTTACTTCATTAGATTTATCTAAGGTAAAACATCAAGATTGCAGAAAGATGAAAAAAGGAATTGAAATGAATGATTATCAAGGAGTTATTGATAATCTGCAAAATACATTAGAACTTCCTTCTATTAAAATGGTGCCACAAATTAAAGAAATCAAAAAAGAAATGATGAAATTAGGTTTTGATGGAGCTTTAATGTCAGGAAGTGGTTCATGTGTATTTGGTATTACTAGAAATCAAGAAATTATGAATAAAGGATATGAATTCTTTAGAAAACGTTATTTTTTTGTTAGAAAATCGAAAATTTTAAACAAGGAAGAAAATCTGTGATAAGATTTTCTTTTTTTGAAAAGATGTAGGAATTTGCAATAAATTGTCTTATTCATCTTTAATTATGAGTTATATTTTGTTAGAATGACGTCGTAGAGGGGTGTGACGATGAAAACTTACGCAGTAGTAATGGCTGCCGGAAAAGGTACAAGAATGAAATCCGACAAGCCTAAAGTAGTACATGAAGTTTTATATAAACCTATGGTTTGTCATATCGTTGATGAATTAAAAGGTTTAGGTGTTGATGGTATTTATGTTATTGTTGGACATAAAGCTGAAGAAGTCATGAAACTTGTTGATGGTGTTGAGTTCGTAATGCAAAAAGAACAATTAGGAACTGGACATGCATTGATGCAAGCAAAAGATGTTTTAGGAGATAAAGAAGGAACAACTATTGTTTTAAATGGTGATGCACCATTAATTACTAAAGAAACATTACAAGGGTTAATTCAATATCATAATGAACATCAAATGAAAGGAACAGTCATGACATGTGATTGTGACTTAAATAAGAAATTTGGTCGTATTATTAGAGAAAATGATCAAGTTAAAGGTATTGTTGAGTATAAAGATTGTACAGATGAACAAAGAAATATTTCTGAAATGAATGTTGGAGAATATTGCTTTGATAATGCTGCTTTATTTAAAGCATTAGAATCAGTAACAAATAACAATGCTCAAAATGAATACTATATTACAGATGTAATTGAAATTATGAATCATCAAAATTTAAATGTTGGTGGTTATAAAATTGATGACTTATCAGAAGTTGGTGGAATTAATGATAAGTTTGAATTACAAGAAGCAACAAAACAATTACAATATCGTATTAATAAAAAACATCTATTAGATGGTGTAAATATTGTAGATATGACAAATACTTATATTGGTAGAGATGTAGTGATTGGTCATGATACAACAATTGAACCAGGATGTATTATTAAAGGAAAAACAGTGATTGGTAATGGATGTCATATTGGACCTTATTGTGAATTTGATAATGTAGAAATCAAAGATAACGTAGAAATTAAATTCTCTGTTATTGCTGATTCGATTATTGAAAACGGTGTTGATATCGGGCCATATGCAAGACTTAGAAATCATTGTCATATCTTAGAAAATGTCCACATGGGTAACTTTGTGGAAATGAAAAAAGCGACTTTTGGTAAAGGAAGTAAAGCTGCGCACTTAAGCTATATTGGAGATGCGACAGTTGGTGAAAACGTAAATATTGGCTGCGGTACTATTACTAGCAACTATGATGGAAAAAATAAATTCCAAACAGTAATTGAAGACAACGTTTTCGTTGGCTGCAATTCTAATTTAGTTGCTCCTGTAACTGTTGGTAAAAATGCATTTATTGCTGCTGGATCAACAATTACAGATGAAGTTCATGAAGATGCTTTTGCAATTGCTAGAAGTAGACAAGTGAACAAAGAAGGTTATAGTAAAGTATTAGAAGAAAAAAGAAATAAAATAGGAAAATAGGGGTAAAAGAAAAAATGAAAAACAAAATTACAGTATTTGCTTTATCATCATCAGTAGAATTAGCACAAGATATTTGTGATAATTTAGGTTGTGAAATGGGAAAATCAAAAGTTCACCATTTCGCTGATGGAGAAATCTTAGTTGAAATTGATGAATCAGTTCGTGGAAAAGATGTTTTCATTGTCCAATCAACATCTAATCCTGTTACTGAAAACTTAATGGAAATATTAGTTTTAGCAGATGCCTTAAAAAGAGCATCAGCTGGAGAAATTACAGCTATCATGCCATACTTTGGATATGCTAGACAAGATAGAAAAGCAAAACCTAGACAACCAATTACATCTAAATTAGTTGCTGATTTATTAACAACTGCTGGTGTTAATCGTGTTGTAACAATTGATTTACATGCTGCACAAATCCAAGGATTCTTCAATATTCCTGTAGATGATATGCAAGCATTACCATTAATCTGTAATTATTTCAAAAATAAAAACTTAGATGATATCTGTGTTGTTTCACCAGATCATGGTGGAGCTACTCGTGCTCGTAAAATGGCAGTTGCTTTAGATTGTCCAGTAGCTATCATTGATAAAAGAAGACCAAAACCTAACGTTGCTGAAATCATGGGTGTATTAGGTGATGTTGAAGGTAAAAACTGTATCATGATTGATGATATGATCGATACAGGTGGAACTATTGTAGCAGGTATTGATATGTTACTTGAAAAAGGTGCTAAAAATGTATTTGTTGCATGTACACACCCAGTATTCTCAGGACCTGCTGTTGAAAGATTGAAAAACTGTTCAGCTAAAGAAGTAGTTGTAACTGATACAATTATCTTACCTGAAGAAAAGAAATTCGATAAATTAAAAGTTGTTTCAGTAGCTTCATTACTTGCTAAAACAATTGAAAATATTGAAAATAATTTACCTGTAAGTGAAGTTTTCCAAGAATTTGATTTCGAAAAATAATATACAAATATAAAGTCTTCCAAATTGGAAGACTTTTTTGTTTCATAAGTAAAACATCTATAAAAGTGTAGTTATATCAATAAATAATCATATAAAAACATCTTTTATGTTACACACCTGAAACAAAATAAAATATTGAAAAATGGAAAAGAAATGCTAAACTCTCTTTAGTTAGTTTAAGCTAACTTAAAAAGGGAGGTCAACATGAAAAAATTATTAAAAATAACATTAGCCCTAATGATGGCATTATGTTTACAACTTACATCATTTAATTCAGTACATGCATTAAATAATGATTTATCAAAAGCAGGAACATATCAAGTTCCAATCAAAAGTCTAGAAAGTGCTGCACCAATTTCAGCAGTACAAACAGCTTTTGCAAAAGCATTTGGAGATTCATTAGAAGTAACAGTAAATGAAGATGGAAAAATGCAAGCAACTGCTACTTTACAAAATATGATTATTAATTTAGGAAAAGAATATTATGCAAATGTTCTAACAATTGCTAATGGTACAACACTTTCAACAAAAGTTGAAAAGTCTACACAAGGAATGAATGGACAAACAGTAGATGTAGAAGTTCCTGAAAAGATTTTATTTGATTTACCTCAATTAGATGAAAATAATTCAACAGTATTATCTATTACAGTTGATTTTATGAATGCTATGATGGGGCAAGGAAATGATTATCCTACAAATGTAACATTAACATTAGATTTAGATAATGTTCAACAATTACAAAAAGAATATGTTTTAGAAGATGGTACATATAATGTTCCAGTTGATGTTTTAAAAGAAAATAATGATGATCAATCAATGGCAGCTAATGCAATTGAATCAGCACAAATAAATGTTAACAATAATGAAGTGGCTGTTACATTAAAATTAAAAGAAATGACAATATATGGTCAAACAGCTTCTGTTGATAAAATGGAATATCAATTAAAAGATGGAACATATCAAGCAGCAACAATTATTGAAGAAGAAAATGGACATCCAACAAAGGTTCAATTTAAATTAGATCAAAATGTAAAACTTACAAATGTTAAATTCTATTATGGCGGAAGTAATAGAGGTGCTACTGCTAGATTATCTTTAGATTTAGATCATCTAACAAAAGTAATTCCTTCTAGATTTAATCAAGATGGTACATATAGTGTAGATGTTGCATTATGGAATGCAACAAGTGATAAAGCATCTATGGCAGCTGCTGCTTTAGATTCTAAAGCTAAAATTATTGTTAAAGATGGAAAAGCAACAATGTATATTTCTACAAAAGAAATGTCATTTGGAACAATTAAAGCAAGTTTACAAGAATTCTATATTGGAAGTGCTCAAGAAGATTATAAAAATCATAGTGCTACAATTATAGAAAAAGATACACAAGGTAATCCAACATTATGGTCATTTGAATTACCTCATGAAGATGAATATATCAATGTTATGATGAATCCACATGTTGCTATGATGGGTAATATGGATTTAGAAGCAAGAATTAAAGTTGATTATAGTACATTAACATATATTTCAGATAAAACTGAATTAGAAACAAATACTAAAAAAGAAGATCCAAAAGAAAATAATCAAAATCAAGCAAGTAATACAGCTACTGAAAATAAAACAGAAACTACAAAAGATAATCAACAAGAAAGTCAAGCAGTAAAAACAGGAGATCAAGCCCCTATCACAATGATGAGTGTATTAGGTATGATTTCATTGTTTATGTTTGTTGTTTTACAAAAAAAATATGAGGCATAAAATATGCCTCATTATTTCTATGGAGGAATTATGAAAAGAATATTACAGATAAATATTATTGCTTTGATGATGTTGTTATTTTTATCGCCAGTAAATGCTTTAAATGATGGTGCTTATTTAATAAGTCGTTCAACAAGTTATGTTAATCCTCTTACAGGTAAAACAGAAGATGGTGGAGAAAATATTGCTTTAGGTGATAGTATGGTAGGTAATATTGTTGAAGGACAATTATTACTTGAACAAACAGGAGGAAAATATTATATCACTGTAGGACTTGGATTAGCTTCTAATGTTAGTAATGTACGTTTTAAAGTCATGACATCAAGTGGTGCTATGTCTTCTGTATCAGCAACTAAAACAGGAAGTAGTAGTGCAAATGGAGATACAGTTAATCATTATAGAATACAAGTAAGTTCATTAGATATTTATATTAGTCCTATTATGTATGTAAGTCCTATGGGGAGAGATGTTCAGTTTTTTATTAAACCAAATATTTCCTCGGCAATATCTGGAACAGGTGTTTATAACAGCCAAATGATTCCACAAAGCCAAGCACCAACAACATCAACAGAAAATCAATCAAGTACAACAACTCAATCATCAACACCAAAAGCACAAGAGGAAACAACGCCAAAAGCTGTTGAAAATACAGAAGCGCCACAAGCTACAGTAGGGACAATGACAAAAGAATCATTAATGGAAAATGCGACAGGATTAAGTAATCATTTAATTAATTCAAAAGGAAAAGTAGATAGAAAATTAAAATTAACTATCAAAAATATAAAAAAGAAAAATCAAAAGGAACAAAAAGCAAGTTCTCATTATTCTTTATGGATTATTGGAGTCTTAGGCGTGATCGTTATAGGAGGTGTAGTTTATGTTAAAAAGGTTAAAAAATAGTTTTATTTTTATTTGTTTAATTTCTTTATTAACTGGATGTGTTAATCAAAATCAAGAAGTCCAAACAAATGAAGAAGTAACAATTGCTGCTACATCTGTTTCTGTAACTGAAATATTAGACCAATTAGATGTACCAGCAAAACAGGTTGTTGGTATTCCTCAAAGTGATAGTTATTCAGTTCCTAAGAAATATAAAAAGGCAACTCAATTAGGGAATGCAATGTCACCAGATATGGAAAAACTTTCTACATTAAAACCAGATCTTATTTTAAATCCTAATTCATTAGAAGGTGATTTAGCAAGTAAATATGAAAAAATAAAAATAAGTTCAAGTTTTTTAAATTTAAAAAGTTTATCAGGAATGTATAAGAGTATTGAAGAATTAGGAAAATTCTTCAATAAAGAAAAAAAAGCACAAAAATTAATTGATGATTATACAAATTATATGATTTCTTTTAGAGAAAAATATCAAAACAATGTGAGCCCACGTGTACTTATTTTAATGGGCCTTCCAGGAGGAAGTTATGTTGTAGCAACTGAATCTAGTTATGTTGGAGATTTAGTAAAATTAGCAGGTGGTACGAATATTTATGGAGATGGAAATGGGAAAGATTTTGTTAATGTAAGTGTAGAAGATATGTTAAAACAAAATCCTGATCTTATTTTAAGAACAAGTCATGCAATGCCTGAAAAAGTAATGGATTATTTTCAAGAAGAGTTTTCTAATAATGAAACATGGCAACAATTTGATGCTGTTAAAAATAATAAAGTATTTGATTTAAATCATGAGTATTTTGGAATGAGTGCTAATTTTAATTATCAAAAGGGATTAGAAAATTTAGAAGGAATTTTATATGAAAATCATTAAAAAGAATCCATTATTATTTATATTAGGTTTAATGATTATTTTAGGAATATGCTTTTTTCTAGCAATAAATATAGGTTCAATTAAAGTATCTTTTATACAACTAATGAAAGGTTTATTTATAGAATATAACAAAGATGTAGCAAGTATTTATCAAATACGTTTTCCTAGAGTTATTGTAACAATGCTTGTAGGGTGTGCATTAGCTTTATCTGGATTATTATTTCAAGTTATTCTTAAAAATCCTTTAGCAGATCCTGGATTAATAGGAATAAGTGCAGGGGCAAATATTGTGAGTCTTTTAGTTGGTATTTTTTTACCTGATTTATATGCATTTAAACCAATGATTACATGTCTAGGAGGCTTAGTAACATTTATTATTATTTATAGTTTATCTTGGAAATCAGGTTTAAATACAACAAGAATTATTCTTGTTGGTGTAGCAATTCATTATACTATGAATGCCATTGTTTCTCTTATAGAAAGTATGTCAGCTTCTATTTCATCTTCAGCAGGAACAATTACTTTATATTCATGGAATGATGTATTTCTTTTAATGATTTATATTGTGCCAATTTTAATAATCTTACTTTTTTTAACACAAGCATGTGATTTATTAGGATTAGAAGATCGTACATTATTATCATTAGGAATCAATGTAAATACATATCGTTTTATTTTATCTTTATTAGCTGTTTTATTATGCAGTATATCTGTTGCTATTGCTGGAATATTAAGCTTTGTAGGTTTACTTGTGCCACATTTAGCACGTTTATGTGTAGGTAATCAACATAAATATCTTATTCCAACAACTGCCTTATGTGGAGCTATTATTTTATTAGTTGCTGATACAATAGGTAGAACATTGATGGCTCCTTATGAAATAAGTGCAGAAATTATTATGTCAATGATAGGTGGTCCAATATTTATTTTATTGTTAAAAAGGAGTTTATATGAAAGTTAATCATTTATCTTTTAGTTATAATCATCAATCTTATATGAAAGACATAAATATACAGTTTAAAGATCAAAAAATAACAACCATTATTGGACCTAATGGAAGTGGTAAATCAACACTTTTAATGTTATTAAGTCGTATTTATAAAATACAACAAGGATCAATTGAATTAGATAATAAAAATATATGGGATTATAAAATTAAAGAATTTGCTAGAAAAGTAGCTGTTGTACATCAAAAGAATCAAGTATATGGGGATTTAAATGTTAGAACAATCATAGGTTATGGAAGATTACCTTATCTTAATTATCATCAATCTCTTTCAAAAGAAGATAAGCAAATAATAGATTGGGCAATAGAAGTCACAAATCTTAAAGAACATCAAAATAAAATGTTAAATAGCTTATCAGGAGGACAACAACAACGTGTCTGGATAGCTTTAGCTTTAGCACAAAAAACACCTATACTTTTATTAGATGAACCAACAACATATTTAGATGTTAAAGCTCAAATAGAGACACTTAATTTATTAAGAAAAATAAACAAAGAATATCAAATCACTATTATTATGGTACATCATGATATTAATCAAGCAATTCATTATAGTGATGAAATTATAGCAATGAAAAATGGACAACTGATGTTTCAAGGAAAACCTCATGAAGTGATCAATCAAAAGACTTTAAAAGAAGTTTATGATTATGATTTAAATGTTATAAAAAATAATGAAGAATTATTTGTATTAAATTATCAATAAAAATGTATCAACTTATAGATTTAAGTTGATACATTTTCTTTATGATTGAAAATATTTTTTAATTTCATCAATTTCTTGTTGAGGTAATCCTAGTAATTCTACTGCGTTAGAAAAAGTAGTATTTAAATTATGAATAAGATTTTTTACTACCATGATATTTCTTTTTTTTCTTTCACTTTGTTTCGTTTTTTGAATTGCTTCTCTTTCAATCATTTCTCCTAAGTTACACATCTTTTCTACCTCCTTATCTATTACATTAAATCCATATTCTTTCATGATTCTTCTTTTTTCTTGATAACTTAATACATTATTTAAAAAAGCAACAAGTGGTGTTAG